>RCUK01000559.1_pt1 | contig 31434 bp, 24 predicted proteins | sample 2166381 | NCBI WGS metagenome assembly RCUK01 (sample SAMN09932809, study PRJNA488358) | compost metagenome | isolation source: compost soil in an enriched community | place: Germany: Experimental Botanical Garden | reverse complement strand
GGAAGCTGGGCGGCAGGACCAGCAGGTCGTAGCGGCCCCAGCGATAGGGGCCGTAGAGGGCCTCGGCGGCGTCCACCATGCGCGGGGTCGACACCAGCTCGGCGCGGGCGGCCTCCAGCCGGCTCGGCTCGGTCCAGACGCCGGTGCGCGCGTCGAACGGGGCGAAGGCGATGTCACCGATGGCGATGGCCATCAGATAGGGCGGGATCGGGCGATCCATGTCGAAGCGCCAGGCCTTTTGGCCCGCAGCGGCGGCCTCGCCCTGCGGCGTCAGGTGCTCGGCGGACATGACCACGGTCAGGTCGGCGGGGGCGAGGATGCGGGCGGAATAGGTCTGGCGGATGCCGGGGCTGTCCTGGGTCGGGACCCAGGTGCGGGTCAGGATGGCCTGGCCCTGGCTGAACAGATAGGGCTTCTGGCCGCCCGCCGTCTGCTGCGGGCTGAGCCATTGCAGGGCCGCCGCGTCGGGACGGGTGGAATAGTCGACGACGATTTTCTGGACTTCACTGCCCACGAAGGCGGGCAGGTGAACGGTCAGGGCCTGGCCCTTGATGGCGTCGGCGGCGCCCAGCTCATGACGCAGCGGGCGCCCTTGCGCGTCGCGCACGCCGCGAATGTCCAGGTTCTTGGTGTCCAGCACCACCTCGATCGCGCCGACGCGGCCGGTGACGTCCAGCGTCGCCGAGCCCGACAGGGTCTTTGTCGCGAAGTCGGCGGTCAGGTCCAGCGCCACGTGGCCGACGCGCGCCTCGGCGGGGCGGGCGTTGGAGTGGATGTCGTTGGCGTAGGCGAAGGCCGGGACAGCCGGGGTCGCGGGGGCGAGAGGCGTCATCGGCATGCTTTCGGGGGCGGTGGCGCAGGCGCCAAGCGCTGCGGTCAGGGCCATGGCGGATACCAGGCCGGCCAGCTTCAGGGTCATCGAACGCTCCGTATTCAGATGCGTGCGAAAAGGCTCCCTCCTGCCGTAAAGATCAAGCCTCGGTTCAGCTTGCCGCCACCGGCCGAAGGTGCTGCGCCTTGAACAGCCGCCCCTTCTCGGCGACCAGCACCAGCAGCAGGGCGAGGACGCCCAGGCTGGCGAAGCCGACCGTCATCGGCACGGTCGAGCCGTCGAACTGCTGGCCGATCCAGAAGCCCAGCAGGGCGCCGCCGATGGTCGAGATGAAGCCCTGGGCCGAGGCCGCCGTGCCGGCGATATGGCCCATCGGCTCCATGGCCATCGAGCCGAAATTGCCGGCGATGAAGCCGAAGCAGAACATCTTGCAGGCCTGCAGGGCGGCGAAGACCCACAGGCTGTCGTGACCCGTGTAGGCGATGACGGCGTGCAGCAGGCTGAAGCCGATGAAGCCGAACAGGGCCGTATGGGCGATCAGGCGCGTGCCCAGCCTTTCCACCAGGCGCGAGTTCAGCACCGAGGCCAGGGCGATGCCGCCGGCCACCAGGGCGAAGACGGTGGTGAACAGGCCGGGCGACTTGAACACGTCGAAGAAGATCTGCTGCGACGAGTTGATGAAGGCGAACAGGGCGCCGCTGATCGCCGTCATGGCCAGGGTGTAGCCCATGCCGATGCGGCTGGTCAGGGCCTGACCGAAGGCCCCGGCGATGCGCTTCACATTGATCGGCATGCGGTCTTCGGGGTGCAGGGTCTCGGGCAGGCGCGTCGCCGCCCACAGCAGGAAGGCCCCGCCGAACAGGGCGAAGAAGCCGAAGATCCAGCGCCAGGGCGCCACGAGCATGATCAGCTGACCGACCGTCGGAGCCAGGATGGGCACGCCGAGGAAGACCAGGAAGCTCAGCGACATGACCCGCGCCATGGTCCGGCCCGAATAGCGGTCGCGCACGATGGACACGGCCAGCACCCGCGTCGCCGCCGAGCCCAGACCCATGCCGATGCGCGACAGGATCAGCAGTTCGAACGAGGCGGCGAAGGCGGCCAGAATGCTGAACAGGACATAGAGGCCGATGCCGACGAACAGCACCGGGCGACGGCCATAGCGGTCCGACAGCGGGCCGTAGAACAACTGCGCCCCGCCGAAGCCCAGCAGATAGGCGGTGATGACCCACTGGCGCGTGTTCTCGTTGGCGACGCCCAGGTCCTCGCCGATGTGCGGCAGGGCCGGCAGCATGGCGTCGATGGCCAGGGCGTTGAGCGCCATCATGACGGCGATCAGGCAGACGAATTCGGCGAACCCCGGCCCCTTGGGCTTCGCGGCGTCAACGGTCGGGGTGCTGGTCATCGCGACCAGATGCGGCCTGCGACAGGCTGACGCAACCCCGAAAGCTTATCTATTTCGCGCTGCAACATAACGTCAGCGTGAGGCGTGGCGCCCGGCGCTGACGTCGATCCGCGCCACGACCGACATGCCGGGGGCCAGTCGCGTGGCGGCTTCCTGACCCGGATCAATGGAGATGCGGACCGGCACGCGCTGGGCCACCTTGGTGAAGTTGCCGGTGGCGTTGTCGGGGCGGATGACGCTGAACTCGGAGCCGGTGGCGGGCGAGATGCGCTCGACCTTGCCCTTCAGTTTCTGGCCGCCGAGGGCGTCGACCGAGATCTCGACCGGCTGGCCGACGCGGACGTCGCGCATCTGGGTTTCCTTCATGTTGGCCGTGACCCAGACGACGTCGGGGACCAGGGCGGTCAGTTGCGTGCCGACCGCGACCTGCTGGCCTTGTCGCACGCTGACCTCGCCGAGCCGTCCGGCGCGCGGGGCGGTGATGCGGGTGTTGTCCAGATCGATCTGGGCCAGACGGACCTGGGCGCGGGCGTTCTCGACGGCGGCTTCCAGCGAGCCGCGGCTGACGACGGCCGAGGTGACGCCGGTCTGGGCCACGCCCTCGGCGGCGCGGGCGGCGGCCAACTGGGCCTCGGCGGCGCGCAGGGCGTTCTGGGCCGTGTCCACCTGGGCCTGGGCCACCCAGCCCCCGGCGAACAGGGTGCGGACGCGCTGGGCGTCGGCTCGCGCCTTGGTCACGGCGGATTCGGCTCCGGCGATGGAGGCGCGGGTCTGGGCGACCGAGCCGCGCGCCGAGGCCTGGCTCTGGGCCGAGTTGGCCAGGGCCGCTTCGGCCGAATGCAGCGCCGCCTTCGCCTGATCCAGCTTCTGGCGATAGATGCGGTCGTCGATGGTCGCCAGCAGCTGGCCCTGCTGCACCGTCTGGAAGTCCTGCACCTCGACGGAGGCGGCATAGCCGCTGACCTGGGGGCTGATGACCGTCACCTGACCGCGCACATAGGCGTTGTCGGTTGTCTGCGGCCCGCCGTCGAACGGCGGCAGTCGCCAGGCGTGCAGGATCAGCCCGACCCCGACCAGGGCGATCAGGATCAGCACCACGCTCCACATGACGCGGCGACTGCTGGACGGCTGCGGCGCGGCGGCGGGCGCGGGCGGCGGCGGGGCGGCCGGAGCCGGAGCGGCGGGAGTAGGGGCGGGGGTGGCGTCGGTCATGGTCGGGTCCGGGTCAGTCGACAGCGGCGGCTGCGGCGGCCTGGGCCGCCTCGCGGTTGGCGGCGCGGCGCGCCTCGATACGGGGGCGATAGTGGTTCACGGCGACCCAGACGGCGCCGATAGCGGCGGCGCCCGAGATCAGCAGGAAGACGTCGTTGTAGGCCAGGACCTGGGCCTGCTGGCTGACCTGCTGCTGCAACAGGCGCAGGGCCGCGTCCTGGCGTCGGGCCGCGTCGCCGATGACGTGGACGTAGGCTCCGCCCAGCTGTTGCAGCCGCAGCACCACCTCGGGGTCGCCCAGGTTGATGTGCTCGGCCAGTTGGTTGGAGTGATATTTCTCGCGGATCGTCTGGATCGTGCCGATCAGGGCCGAGCCCATCAGGCCGCCGATGTTCTGGCCGATGGAGAAGGCGACGATGAAGCTGACGACCTGCTTGCCGCCGCCCTGGAGCACCTTGATGAAGCCGATGATCATGGCCGGGCCGATGAAGAAGGCGGCGGCGAAGCCCAGCAGGGCCTGGCTGAGATAGAGGTTCACCGGTCGGGTCAGGACGGTGGCGTGGCTGTCCATGAAGGCGCCGACCGCGATCAGGGCCAGTGCGATGGAGATGGGCTTCCACAGCTTGGTCGGGTTCAGGGTGAAGGCGCTGGTCAGCGTCCCGGCGGCCGTGGCGAACAGCATGACCCAGAACAGGCCGTGCATCTGCTCGTTGACCAGACCCATCTGCTGCAGGAAGCCGACCGCGCCCGTGGTCTGTTCCGACAGCACGATCCGCACCAGCAGGATGGCCAGGGTCAGCCGCACGATATCGCCGCCCGCCAGCCATTTCAGGTCGATCAGCGGATTGGCGCGGTTGTACTCGATGACGATGGCGGCGGTCAGCAGCACCAGGGCGCCGACCAGGGCCCAGCCGATCCAGGCCGCCTCGGTCCACCAGACGATCCGGCCCAGCCCCAGCACGGCGGTCAGCAGGGCGATCCCCGGGGCGAACAGGGCGAAGGTGACGAAGTCCAGCTTCTCGAAGGTCCGGATCCGCTGCGACGGCGGCATCTTCAGCGCGAAGACGGCGGGCAGGGCGATCAGCACCAGCCCTAGGTCGAACATATAGACCGCCCGCCACAGGTCATGATCGATCAGGGGCCCGATCCCCAGCCGCGCCAGGGGGATGGCCAGGCTGGACAGGCCGACGCCGATGATGATGCCCTTCAGCCGGTGCTGCGCCGGAAAGGCCTGGATGATGTAGAGGATGCCCAGGGTCGACATCCCCGCCGCCGCCATCCCGGCGATGCCGCGCACCACCAGGGTCGAGCCGAAGTCCTCCAGAAACAGGTGCGCCGCCGCCGTCGCCAGGAAGACGACCAGGATGATCTCGGTGAACAGGCGCAGGCCGTACTGCATGCGGAACTTGACCAGCAGCAGGTTCATGCAGGCGTTGGTCATGACGAAGATGACCGGCAGCCAGGCCGCCTCGGTCGTGGTCACGCCCAGCGATCCCGCCAGCATGGGAATATTGGCCGTCACCGCTGCATTGCCCAGACTGCCGGTCAGGGTCACCAGAACGCCGACGGCGGCATAGGCCCAGCGCATCGGCGTCGAATGGTCGGGCGTCGCCGGGGAGCCGGGCAGGGACGGCCGCTCGTGCGGCTTCAGCGTCGCCAGATACTCGTCCCAGGGCAGGTCCCAGTCGCGGCGGCTCATGCGGGCTGTCCTGCCTGGGGCCGGACGGCGTCGATCATCAGCTCCAGCGCGCGGCGGCTCAGCTGATCCCGGTCCGCCGCCCCCACCATGCGCGACGGGGCCCCCAGCATCAGGGCGATGACGCGGGTGTCCTCGACGCTCAGGTCGGGCCGCACCCGTCCCGCCGCCTGCGACACCGCCAGGGCTTCGGCCCCGGCGCGCTTCAGGCCGCTGCGGATCGGGGCCAGGGCCTCGGCCTTCAGGTCGCGGATGGCGCTGGCCAGGCCCGCGCTCTGGATCATCAGCTCGACCATCTGGCCCAGGAACCAGATGAAGACTTCGGGATCGTCCAGCCGCGCCTGGGTCCGTTCGTGCAGGTCGTCGATCTGGCCGACGAAGACCGCAAGGGCCAGTTCGGAGCGGTCGGCGAAGTTGCGATAGAGCGTCGCCCGCCCCACGCCCGCCTGCTCGGCGATCAGGTGCAGCGGCGTCTCCAGCCCGTCGCGCGCGAAGGCCTCGGCGGCGGCCTTCAGCAAGGCCTCGCGGCGTTCGGCGGCGTCTTTTCTCAGGGGACGGGTCATGAAGGTCGCCAAGTGGACACTTGTGTCCGCTTAATCAAGACGGATCGGACTCATTCTTTGTTTCAGCCCATGTCGCGGTTGCTGACAGGCGCGCAGCATCCCTCCTCGCAAACGGAATGCGCCAGAACGGCCAAGGCTGCGTTCGGGGCGATAGCGATGTCAGGAAGTAATGGGGGCGATGACGCCGCCGGCGCTCATCCAGACGTGGTGCGGGTGGCCGGGCTCGAACCGGCACTCCTCTCGGAACAGGATTTTGAATCGGATAGAAATACCATAATGATATTGAAATTGCTGATATTTTACTATGTATCGGAATGTGTGCGCTAATGTTTGCGCTAAAATACCTGCCAACAGATCTTGGCAATTGGCTATTTGATTCGCGTGCTCGTGCCCACAACCCTCTGGGAGGGGGCGGTAGGCTCCCCTTGTACTGGCGACCTGTCCCGGATGCGCTTCCGATCCCAAGCTAGCAGGTGCGGATTGCCGGTAAACCCGGCCAGTTCATAGGCCTTGGTGATCGAGCCGAAGCGGGCAACCAAAGATGCTCTTGCGGGGACTGTACGGTCAGATCTGATTATCTGATCCGACAGATAGCCGTGTCGCTCCCGGAGTTGGATAAGAGCTGCGATGACGTCCGCATCACTGCTTCTCTTCGATTGCATGGAGCGAAGCTGCTTGGCGGTATAGGTGTACCCGATCAGCCTGTAGGCCTCGTGGATCGAACCAAAGCGATTACGGAAGACGTTGAAGGTCGGCAGATAGGGGCAGGCTTCGATCAACGCCGCAGACAACGTTTCCTTTTCAATCGACAGGCGGCGAAGGCCCTCAAGCAGTTCGTCGTTGGAATAGCTTCGCCGTCTGGTCTTCTCCAACCGGCTCGCCGCCATTCTGAACAGCCGATCGCTAACGAGAGGCTTCATGACCTTGATGCGGCCCCACTCACTACGAGGGACCGGGATTCGCGGGTGCCCCACCTGACCTGTCGATTGATTGAACACCGACAGCCCTAGCGCGGCTTCGTTGCGGAGAACCACATCGACGTGGATCCCCGTCCAACTATCTCCTCGTGGTGGCTTACAGCCCTGCATGTTCAACGTGGCTGCAATGGCCGAGCGCCGCATACCTTTTTCAGCGAACATTCTGAATACCTCTCGCACAGTGGTGATCTCTTCGACGGGGCCGTGCACCATTCTTACTTCGTCACTTGACCTCTGCTTACGCCGCCCGCCCGTGAGGATCTCAAGCGCATTGCCTCCTTCGTCGAAGGCTTGATGGCGAACGCCATAAGCAGCGGGACCTCCCTTCACACCTCCTGCCGCTACGGTTCTGCGGATGGCTGTCTTTAGCCGTTCTGAGAGTTCCCTGCTGTACTCTCCAGCCATGACCCGCTTCAGGTGTTTGACGATGTTCGCTACGGTTGATCCATCATTCTCGAACGCTTCTGCGCAGTAGTGAACCGTCACCCCAGCCTCTCGACAAAGGAACTCATAATGAGCCGCCTCGTCGGGGTCCTGAAACCGGCCAAAGCGACTAACATCGCGGATGAGGACTGTCTTATAGGCCGGTGAGCCTGTCAGGATGTCCGACAATAGGCGCTTTAATCCCTGCCTACCTTTTACGGTCAGGCCACTCTTACCTGCATCCTCGTAGGAAGCGACGATTTCGTAGCCGTGGGCCGCAGCATAAGCGGCCACAGTGACTCCCTGGTTTTCGAGTGAGTACCGCTGATGGTCGGTAGACATACGCAGGTACTGAGCTGCGGGAACAAGAGGTTTTGGAAATATAGGTTTCATGCGCCCCGATGCGGCCCAACCGATTAACGTCGATACCGACCGATCTTGATGATCGACTCTCTCTTGGCGACCGACATTTGAATAATGTGCCAGATAGACCGGCCTCAGAGGCGTCTTCATTCCTGGCGCATTAGTGAGGCGATCCTGCCTGATGGGCAGTGATATGATACGCTTCGAATACATGGGGGCCTGCGGCATCCCGACCGCAACCATCGAAGCGGGTGCACAATGACCATTCGAGTTGCGCAATACGTCCGTATGTCCACGGAACGGCAAGAGTACTCGATAACGCTCCAAGCTGCGGCGATCGCCGCATACGCCGCAAAAAGAGGCTACGAAGTCGTTCGGACCTACGCCGATGAGGGTCTCAGTGGCTTAACCGCAGAGAAGCGGCCGGGCCTTCAGAGCATGATGCGAGACGTCCTGACCGGAGAGGCGGATTACTGCCTATTATTAGTCTACGACGTGAGCCGACTGGGCCGGTTTCAGAATCCGGATGAGGCCGCGCACTATGAGTTCCTGTGCAACGATGCAGGGGTGCGAATCGAGTACTGCGCTGAGCAGTTCGCAAATGATGGAAGTTTGCCGAGCCTTTTACTGAAAAATATCAAAAGGGTGATGGCTGCCGAATATAGCCGGGATCTTTCCGCAAAGGTCTCCGGCGCTCAAGTGGCGCTATCTGCCGAAGGTTTCTGGCAGGGCGGGCCTCCTGGATACGGTTTGCGAAGACAGCAGGTGTTTTCGGATGGTTCACTGGGGCGGCCGCTCCTGCGTGGTGACCGTAAAGGTCCTCAATGCGGTCGCACCATCTTGGTGCCGGGACCGGACGCCGAGGTTCAAACCGTACGGCGCATTTTCGATCTGTACGTTCGGCGAGAAATGCCGGTTAGAGCCATCGCCCGGCTGCTTAACGAGGAGGGTGTCCCTGGGCCGCGAGGGCCATGGCCTGCCCATCTGATCCACGACGTCCTTTCCAATGAAAAGTATGTCGGTACCAACATCATCAATAAGACCTCGCGGCGGCTTGGAGGCACTTCAAAGCGGCAGCCAAAAGACGAATGGGTCCGCACAGCGGGCGCTTTCGTAGCAATTGTAGACTTCCAACTATTCGAGGCGGCTCAGGCCCGCCGCCTCCGCCTTCGTCGCAAATTCACTGAAGCGGAGATGCTGGAGGGGCTGGTCAAGCTGCATCAGACGCGGGGCGGCGTGTCCAGTCGATTGATTGATGCGTGTCCAGACCTGCCCTCGTCACACACCTACTGCCTTCGTTTCGGAAGTTTGCTCTCTGCCTACCAAAAAGCAGGCGTTGCACTCACTTGGCGTCACAAAACCGCTGCCAAGAAATTCGGTCCTTCGCGCGTTCGGGCAAGTCAACACAACATTGTCTGCGGGCGCTCCTCGGAAGATCTCGTCCCGATGCTCCGCGCGGTTCTCGCCAAGCGCGGCGCGCTGTCGAAGATCATCATTGAGGAAGAGTTTGGCATCGGAGCTTACTCTGCTGCGACGTACCGATTTGGGGGCGGGCGTCGAATGTATGCGTTGGTTGGTTACAAGCCGACGCGAAACCAAGAGCGTGTCTTCGATCTCAGTCCCTCGGAGGGCCTTACGGAAGCGGAAGCCCAGGCGCTCCGCAACGCTGAAACTGACGGTGCTCTCGCCGGATCCGATAGGAACGTCTAGCTTAAGACCTGCCTCCAACCGGTTCGACCGCTATCGGCGATCTCGGTGTCCATCATGGTCGCGGCCGAGCACGCTTTCGCTTCTGGATGACTCTCCAAAACGGAGCCGGCCTGGCTCTCGATCAAAGCGGCGCTGTCCGGCTTCGGAACGATCGACGACGCCCCCATGGCGCTCTGCAAATTCCGTCAGATAGTCCAGTGTGACGTCCTTTGACCCATCTCGTTCCAGGGACACGACGAGATGGGCGCGCGTCGCGAAGGCATCGCGACCGTAGTGTAAGGACACGTTGTCGCGATGACGCGTCATTGCGACATTAGCGGCTTGCCGGTCGATGTGAGAGGTAGCCAGAACGTGGGCGTTATCGACGGTCACGCCTTGGGATTTATGGATCGTGGCCGCGTATCCGTGGTCCAGGTCCGGATAGGATTTCGGATCGAAGGAGACCTTCGCCCCCCGGTCCAATCGAACGCTGATGCCGTTCGGCCCCAACCTCTCGACGATGCCCAACGAACCGTTTTTCACTCCCATCGACCGATCATTCCGTAAGAACATAATGCGATCTCCCTGGGCGAACGCCTTCACACCGCGCGCAGTAGTGACTTGCCGATCCTGGCCGAGCGCGCCTGCTGTCCGCAGACTTTCTCGGGCGAGCGTGTTTAGCTCCGCTACATCGCGTCGGGTGTAAGCCAGCATGATCTGGCTGGCTTCCGGATTGTTTTCGCGGACCCGGGACCATTCAGATACGACAGCGGTCTGGGCGTCAGCGTGGCCGGCATGCTCGTGAACCATGCCGGCAGTTCCGTAACGTTCAACTGCCTGTGCCGTGCGCCCTGTCGCCAGCTCCCGTGTTGCCTGTCGCTGCCAATCCGCTTTTTGTCGGCGAACTTCAGTAATCTCGGCGGCGCCGTGGCGCGCAGCGAGGGCCCGAAAGGCAGAGCCGGCTTCGATCGCTTGAAGCTGCTCCGGATCGCCAACCATGACCAGTTTCGCTCCAGCGGACTCAGCCTGGCTTACGATCCTCTGCATCTGCCGCGAGCCTACAAGGCCAGCTTCATCGATCACCAAGACATCATTGAAAGACAAGCGCTCTCGGCCCTGAGCCCACGCATGCTCCAGGCTCGCCAACGTCCGGGATTGGATGCCTGAGCCGCTCTCAAGGTTCTCGGCGGCAATGCCGGACAGTGCTGCGCCTTTAACGTGGAGACCTTTTGCTTCCCACGCCTCCTTGGCCGCGCCGAGCATGGCGCTCTTGCCGCTACCGGCATAGCCAACCACCAAGGACAGATCGCCGCCTCGAGTCACGATCTCCAGTGCATTCAGTTGTTCGCCAGAAATGTTCAGACCGCGCGCCTTCACTCGTTCGATCGCCTGCTCGATGCGCTGACCGGAGACGTCGTGCCCGACGGTCTCGAACATACGCGAAGCGGACTGCTCCAGCTTCTGCTCAACAGCCAACATGTCCCGGCTAGTAAACCGGTCGCGCCCTTGGCCATCCTTGCCGAGGGGGATCAAATCGGCTGACATCGAGATTGCGCTCATCACCCTGTCGAACTGCTCCTTTCCGTCTGAATGCCGGTGGGAAAACCGAGCCAGATCGTGGCGAGTGAAGGTCGATTGCTGATGAGTGATCGCTTCCAGCGCGATGCGAGGATTGCCCGTAATGAGCTCGCCGTTCCGGCGAGCGATCTCGCGGTGATCGGCCGCTCGCTCGGCTGGCTCGCCTCGGTCCTCTCTTCGCGCGCCTGCCGGACCGATCTTGTCCTGCGGCTCCAAGTCAATTCCTTGATCTTCAAGCGAGCGGTGATCGATCCGAGCGTCGATATCCAGTCGAGCGAGGTGTTCGTTCGCGTGCTCCGCCCATGCTTCGCGCCAATGCGTAAGAAGCTCTACGCTGTTCCAGTCTCGGACCTTTGCCCCGAACCCTTGGTTTTGCGCCTCTCGCATAGTCAGCATCACGTGAGCGTGCGGCTTGGGAGAACCGTCTTTGGCAGTGTCCCAATGCACATTGAGGTCGGCCACCATGCCCCGGTCGACGAACTCCTTCTGCACGAACGATCTAGCCAGCTCGATCCCATCCATGCGGCCCATTTCACGCGGAATGGAAAACTCCACCTCGCGCGCAAGTTGGGCGTCTTTTCGCTTCTCGATGGCCTCAACTTCATTCCAAAGCGCCTGGCGATTTTGCCAGCGCTCCGGGGTTTGCTCTGGAGCAAGAATCTGTGAATGAATGACACTTGCTTTGTTCGTGAAGTCATGAGGTCGATCTAGGCGCTCGTCCTGCAGGCGTGAGGCAGATCGGTACGCAGCCGCCGCCACTGCACTCGAGCCGTTAGCCCGAGAGATCACTTTCGCAGAGAAGTGATAGATCGCCATCGGCGTCCTCATCTTCAGCAGCGCGTCGGCACGACGTATAAGCGCGCACTCCCAAAACTATTTGGTCGTGAGGCGGTTCCTCCGCTTAGGTTGAACCAGATGGCGGAAAACGCCCTCATAGGATATGGTCCTGCCCGATCGCGACGCTCGTTGAGGGAGTCATAGCGTGCGCAAACCGAGGGACATCGACGCGGAACTTCGAGCGTTAGCTGACAAGGCAAAAGGCCTCAAGGCACGCAAGATCAGCCAACTCGGGGAGCTGGTCGCCGCGACTGGGGCGGACAGTCTCGACGTCGAAGTGTTGGCCGGCGCGCTTATCGCCGCCGTTGAGGCGAGCGGTGACAACGACGCGACGATCGGCTGGCGTCAGCGTGGCGCGGCATTCTTTTTTCGCCAAGGCCGCCCTCAGAAATCGCCTTCGAGTGGCCAGCGCAATGGTGCATCGAACATTGGGAGCGATACGGCGCGTTGAGGCCGTTCGCGCTCGCCAGGACACGAGGACTTGGGTCGTGAAACGTCGCGAGCGCACTCACCATCTGATCGAGCTTGGAGGCCTGGTCCAGAAAGCCAACTTGGTCGAGCTAACGGATGACGATCGTGCCGTTCTGCTGGGGGCCTTTCTCAGCCTTGCCGATCAACTGACTGGTGAGCGTCGCGAGGCTTCCGTCGCGCTGTGGCGTCGGCGCGGCTCACAGCGCTTCGCGGCCGATCAGGGTTCGGACTGATGTTGCGGCTTGGGGCTCTAAGACTGATCGTTGTGTGGGCGGTGGTCGGAAACTGCGTGGTCGCACTTTGCATGTGGGCGGTGGGCCTCCGCTCGGAAACTGTCGCTCCGCTTTGGGGCCATATCTCACTCGTTGTCGCGACATTGGGAGGGGGGGTATTTGGGTATTTTGCTTGGTTGGGCGGCAGGGTCTCAGATCCGCCTCCCACGATCCATGGCAGCGCCGCGTTTGGCGACAGTCGGCAGGCTCGTTGGGAATTGGACAATCAGAACGGCCTGATTGTTGGTCGCTCACCGGAGCGCTGGCTAATGAGGTACGATGGTTCTGCTCATCTCTTGACCTTAGCGCCGACCCGGTCCGGGAAGGGTGTGGGTGCTATCATCCCCAACCTGCTGACGCTCTCTCGCTCGATCGTGTGCATCGATCCGAAAGGTGAAAACGCACGGATCACGGCGCGCGCCAGAAGTCGCTTTGGGCCAGTGCATGTGTTGGATCCGTTTGGTGTGTCGGGCGAGCCAACGTCTCGGTTCAACCCTTTGGCGGGCCTCGATCCAGATAGTTTGGACATCGCCGAGGATGCCGCTCTTATCGCCGATGCGCTGGTCTATGATCCGCCAGGCCAAGGAGGCGAGGCGCACTGGAACGAAGAGGCGAAGGCGTTAATCGCGGGCGTCATTTTGCACGTTGTGACCGTGGCTTTACCAGCCGGGCGGACGTTGGGCGCGGTACGCGATCTTCTGACCGCTGCTCCCGACCGCTTCGAGGCTCTGTTGAGAAGCATGCAAGGCAACATGGCGGCTGGGGGTCTCGTGGCTCGCGCCGCGAACCGGCATTTGGGAAAGAGTGATCGGGAGGGAGCGGGTGTTTTGTCGTCAGCGCAGCGCCACACCCATTTCCTAGACAGTCCGCGCATGGTCGCTGCACTCGCGCAGTCTGATTTCGACTTCGCTGACCTGCGGCGCCAAGTGACTAGCGTTTTCCTCGTGCTGCCGCCCGAACGGTTTGCGACGTACTCGCGGTGGCTGCGCCTTTTGGTCACTCAGGCGTTGAACGACCTAGCGCGCTCTGGGAGTGCGTACGAACAGTCGAGGGGGCGGGTCCTGTTCCTGCTAGACGAGTTCGCCGCGCTGGGAAGGCTGGAGCAGGTAGAGCGTGCTTTCGGGCTTATGGCTGGCTACGGCGTGCAGTTTTGGGCGTTCCTCCAAGATCTCAATCAACTCAAGGCGAACTACGGCGTAGGCGCTGGAACCTTTGTCTCCAATGCCGGAGTGATCCAGGTTTTCAACGTCGCCGATATCGAAACGGCCGTCTGGGTGTCGCGGACCTTAGGTGTCGGCACGGAGGCATTTTACACGTTTGGAGAGACGAGCAGTTCAGGCAGCTCCTGGAGCGGGCAAGGCGGCAGCACTCAGTCGAGTTCAGGGATTTCCAGCACGCTAAACTACGCGAAGCGCGATCTTCTAACGCCCGACGAGGTGATGCGTTTTCCCGACCATTCGATGATCCTGCTACGGCCCGGTCATGCGCCGCTGTGGGCTCATAAAATCCACTATTATGCAGACGTAGAATTCGTCGGGAAGCTGATGCAATAGTTGCTTCTGTTCTTTCCGTGGTCGGTTCGTGCCTCCTTGCCGTTCCTGTGCGGTAAAAGCGTATCGGCGTCATGAAAGGAAATATACTCCGAATATATTCAAATATATTCCAAATATATCTTGGCTGATGGCACCTGTCGGTCCAGCCTTGTCGGGTTGTTCATGCCATGGAGGGCCTGATGGACAAGCTGGGTCCACGATCCGCACGACTATCTCGACGTGGCGTTCTCACTGCTGCCGCTGTCGCGCCGGTCCCCCCGCGTCTGGGCGTGCGTGGTGGGCGATCGCTAACTGCGAGGTGTTCTGAATGGTGGGCGCTCGATGCAGAACTCAGTCATCTGACCGATCAACGATTAATCGCTGAAGAGGCCGTGCTTCGGAAGTTTGGCAGTCTCCAAGGCCTGATATTGGACGACCCCGCCGTATCTCGGCTGAGTTGGATCGATGGACAGTTTGGGAATCTCGATCAGCGTAGAGCTCGTTGCATTGCGGCTGTTGGAACCATTCCAGCGAGAACAGTCGAAGAGGTCGTCCATAAGCTGACGATCGTCGCTCGGCTGCTCAGCGATGAAGGCAGTGTCGAAGCTGAGATCGTGGATGAAGCGGTGCGGCTGCTCTCGCCACAGGTGAGGCTATGAGCAGCCGCGTTTCCACCAGACGCGGGGGTTTTGACCGCCATCTGGCGCCAATCTTCCATAGAAACGCAATCGGCTTCCTGTCTGCTTCGTACGCCATACATGCACGCAGCCCGCTCGGGGCAGAACACTTCCTGGCAATCGCCATTGAGTTGGCCCTGAAGGCATTCCTTCTAAATCGGGGCATCACTGACGATTGGAACCGCGCCCACATCGGCCACGACTTGGTCAAGGCTGTGAAGTGCGCGCGGAGAGCCGGGCTGCGAGACGCGCCTATTGCCTTAATGGGCATGGCGGAGGTGCTGGGACCGCTTTACCAGTCGGGCGCCTTCGCCAAGAGGTCGGCCGATCCTAGTTTCCCGGATGGTTGGTCTGATGCGTCGGGCACCGTGCGAGCCCTCATTGAAACCGTAGGCGTGGCCATTAGGGGGTCTGCGTCAAGGCAGCATTGGCGGGGCGGGGGTGAATCGAATGATCTCTTGGCGTCGTAAACTATGGCTTCTCGACAGAACTCAATGGTGGCGTTGTTGGCATCCTCGCCTTTGGCCACTTGGGAGCTTCGACCGTCACAACGCAACATCGGTAGGTGCCTACGCCGTCCTGCGGCTACCGAGGCCAACGAGAGATGTCTTCCTGCTTCATCGAATAGTCGGGCTGACATACCCTGTCATTGCCGACCGTCTCGGTCTCGACCCTAAAATTGTCGAGCGCCACGTAAGCTTGGCACTTGTGGAGATTGGTCGAACTTTGGATCTCGTCAGCGCGTATTCTTCGCCTCTAGCGGGTGGGCGATCTGAGACATAGGCTAAATAATCCTCTCGATTCAATATCGTGAGGGCTGGTGCGGGTGGCCGGGCTCGAACCGGCACTCCTCTCGGAACAGGATTTTGAGTCCAGCGCGTCTACCAATTCCACCACACCCGCACAGGTATCGGCGAGCCGTGCTCCTACCGCACAGAGAAGATGCTTTCAATGATGGATACAAATTTCGCCGAGCGTGCTCCAACAGTGCATCAAGCTACACGGTAAGGGCGATTGCTGGGGTGCCCTATGGCGCTCGCTCGTCTCCCTTGGGGGCGGCAACCGGAGATGGCAGATGCGGTTAATGACGCGGTGCTCAACTTGCCGTCGCAGGATCCCTAATTGCGGGTGACGGATATCCCGCCGCGTCTCTCACCCGGGAGAATGCGGATCGCATTCCGGCACCTTGGCTCGATCAAGCGCTGACGCCATGGGCGGCGCGATCGAGTTGGGATGACCAGTTTCCTAAGCCAGTAGGTGGCCATCACGCCGGTGGGCAAGCAACTGTCGAGCGCGACAGCTCGGTTCGTTCGATGGGGGAACTGAGCATGACCGATGCGAGCATCGAGCCTTGCTCAGATTATCCAGGGCGTCATGATGCCTCCACTAAACGGCATCCCTTTCACTAGGGTAAGGGATGACGGAGCAATCAGATCATCCAATGAGGCTTGTCACTTGGCCACTAACGTAAATCTCGACGCCCTCATTCCGAGAGAAGATTTCGAAGTTTTGAGTGCCAACGATGACGCGCCTGTGCCCGGCACGATCGCTGCCCGCAATCTGGAGCCCGGCGACTTCTTCTATCTCGCCCTCCGCAAGCCAGATTTTCAACGAGAGACTGCCGAGTGGGCCCCCAAGCGGGTTGCTGGCCTCATACGAACCTTTATCGAAGGGGACCTCATTCCAGCGGTCATCCTATGGAAGCACAGGGAATACCTCTTCGTAATCGACGGCTCTCACCGACTGAGCGCCCTGATTGCATGGGTTCACGATGATTACGGTGACGGTGATCTTTCGAAGAAATTTTTCGGAGACTCGATCCCTCAGGAGCAGATCACCTTTGCTCAAAAGACACGAGACGCTGTCAACGCGGAAGTCGGATCGTATGCCGATCACGTAGCGGCGGCGCGGGAACCAGGAGACTATGGGCCGGACATAGTTGCTCGGGCTAGGGCTCTTGGCAGCCGGGTCCTCACTCTTCAATGGGTGCGGGGCGACGAGCTAAAAGCGGAGAAGTCGTTCATTCGAATCAATCAGCAGGCGGCCACGATTACGCCCCAAGAGCTGGAACTGATCGAAGGGCGAAAGTTGCCGGCAACCATGGCTGCTCGCGCAATCATAAGGCGGGGTTCCGGTCACCAATCATGGCTTTCGTTCCCGCAAGAGCAGCAAAATGAAATCCGTCGCTTGGCAGGCGAGGTGCATGAGCTGATTTTCGCGCCAGCTCTTTCGTACCCAATCAAATCGCTCAATTTGCCGTCGGGTGGTGCTGTATATTCGGCCACTGCACTCCGGATGATTTACGAGTTCGTGCTTAGTAGCGTCGGCGTGCAGACTGATACCGACGAAAATGCCGGGTTGCGCACGATCGACTATTTGAAGCGCTGCAAGCGGGTAGCCGAGCTGATGCTTAGCAACAAGCCGAGCTCTCTCGGGCTACATCCCGCAATTTATTTCTATAGTTGGACTGGAAAGCAGCAACCTATCCTATTTCTGACAATTGCTGATATATTAATCGAGATGGAACGTAGCAAATCCTTGCTAAATTTCATCTCGCGACGAGAGAAGCTTGAAGAATTTCTATTCGAAAACCGTCCGTTATTGAACCAAATTATTCGAAAGTTCGGGACGAAAGCTTCAGGGCGGTCTCATTTAAAGGACTTCTACCAGGGCGTATTCGACCTTATCGATGCTGGACAGTCCTCCAGTGCGATCGGTCCCCTCCTAGCTAAACGAAGCGCATTTTCATACCTTCAGCCAGGTGAACTGGCTTACAGCGGTGTGTCGCCTACACGATACTCGACCCAAGTGAAGTCAGGCCTCGTGATCCGGGAACTGATACCGACAGCCCCGAAATGCCCAATCTGCAGGGGTTATGTGCCAAGCCAAGCAATGTCGATCGACCACATGCAGCGAAGGGCCGACGGTGGCCCTTCGACGGTTGGAAACGCTCAGATCACTCATCCGTATTGCAACACTGGCGTCAAGGAAGGCGTGGTTTCTAAACAGGGGTCATCGCAAAAGGTGCGCGGGCAGCCAGGCGACCTCTTCAATTTGGATTAGTCCAACCAATAGAGAGTGCCCCATTGTTGAATGAGAAAATCTCAAAGTTGGCCAATCCTTGAAGATTTAGGTGCTACCTCTAACAAGGGCGTGCAGGCGCCGCACTGTCTAGGTTGCGGTCGCTCAGCTTGCTGGGGGGGGCGCGCACCGGAAGCTCTAAAAGTTGGTTTCTGCCGCCTAGCCAGTCGGCCAACGTTCGCAAGTGCTGATCTAAGTCTACCCCTCGCAAAGAGCATTCCCAAACGATCGCCACGCGCCAACCGGATTTGCAGAGGGATTCGATCGCTGCTGCGTCGCGGGCGACGTTGCCCTCGAACTTCTTAAGCCAGAACTCGGCATTGGATTTGGGTGTCGTGCAAAATCGGCAATCTCGGTGCCGATGCCAAAAACACCCGTGGACAAAAACAACCGCTCCGAAGCGAGGGAGAACTAGGTCCGGCTTTCCTGGAAGGTCTCTCCGGTGCAGCCGATAGCGGAATCCCGCGCGATGCAGCGCGCGTCGCAGGACAAGTTCAGGCTTCGTATTGCGCCCTTTGATGCCGGCCATCATCCTTGACCGAGTTGCCTTGTCGACTATGTCTGTCAGATAGTTTCTCCTTGCTAAGGATGCTTTTATCCGCAAGTCGGGCCACGGATGGAAGGTACGTCAAAGGAGATGAGTTCCGGCTTCGCTGTCGTCGATCTCTTCGCGGGCCCAGGGGGCCTTGCCGAAGGCTTCTCGGCCGTCCGTGCCAAGGATGGTTCACGGCCGTTTCGAATCGCGCTTTCTGTCGAGATGGAGCGCGCGGCGCATTCAACTCTGCTGCTGCGCAGCTTCCTGCGCCAGTTCGCTGATGGACCTCCCGACGCTTATTATTCGTATCTGAACACGGGTGGTGCAGAGCCAAACTGGCAGCGCGACTTCCCCCACCAGTGGGCGGCAGCCGAAAAAGAAGCGCTCAGGCTTACATTAGGCGGGGACGGCGTCGCGGAGCTCCTGAACCCGAAATTGGATGAGATCAGAGAGCGGAGCAAGCGGCGCGCGATCCTGATCGGCGGTCCGCCATGTCAGGCTTACTCCCTCGCAGGGCGCGCTCGAAACCAGAGCAAAGATGGATACGTGGCCGAGAAGGACCACCGCCATCGCCTCTACGAGCAATACGTCCAGATTCTTGAACGGCTGGAGCCTGCGGCGTTCGTGATGGAAAACGTGAAGGGCATGCTGTCTTCGTCGCTGGACGGATCAAAAATCTTCGGGCGCGTGCTGCGTGATCTGCGTGCTGCCGGGGGAGAGGAAAGTTACAATCTCATTGCGCTCGGCGCGCCGACGGCGCGGCAACAGTCGCTTTTGGACGGAACGTCTGATCCCGCGTCGGGCGACTTCATAATTCGCGCCGAGGACTTTGGCCTCCCCCAAGCTCGGCACCGCGTCATCGTCGTGGGCATTCGGCGAGATATCTATTCGAAGCTCACGCCGGAAGACCGCGCTGCGCTCAAGTTGACCCGCCAAGCTAAGCGCGTTGGCGTGCGCGATGTCATCGGCACGATGCCATCTGTTCGTAGTGGACTTAGCCGCGCGGACGACACGTCTTTGGCCTGGCGAAAGGTGTTTCAAGCGGCCGCCGACGCCTTGCTCAAGATCGAGTCCGATCCGATTCCGTCGAAGGCCGGCGAGTTTCACAAGGCTGTTGCTCGTTACATGCGGGCACCGGGCGAGTTGCTTTCAAGGTCTTCGAACAAGGTAGCGGGCGTCGGGAAGGACTGCCCGCCCGCGCTAAGTCAGTGGCTTATTGACGAGAAGCTTACCGCGCTGGCGAACCATGAGACTCGTGGCCACATGGCGTCCGATCTCGCGCGTTACATGTTTGCCGCCATATATGGAGAGCTGACGGGCAGGTCACCAAAGGCGACTGACTATCCCAAAGCGCTTGCACCGGATCACGCCAACTGGGACAGCGGGAAGTTCGCTGATCGCTTCCGAGTGCAGCTTTTTGACAATCCTTCGACGACGGTCACGAGCCATATCGCCAAGGACGGCCACTACTTTATCCACCCCGATCCAAGTCAGTGCCGAAGCCTGACGGTACGGGAGGCCGCGCGGCTTCAAACCTTCCCGGACAACTACTACTTCAAGGGCAACCGGACAGAGCAATTCACCCAAGTCGGTAACGCCGTCCCACCGTTCCTAGCCAAGCAGATCGGTGACGTTCTGCACGCAGCTTTGGCGGCGGCGTCGCCTGTTGTGCACGTCATACAGGACCAGCAAACCTCGCCAGAGGAACCGGACCGACGAAAGGCTCGTGCTTGGCGTAAACGGGAATTCCAGTCTCGGTCCGAAGCCCGCCGAGCCGGATTTAGGCGCAGATGAGAACTTTCCAGGCCGCACCCAGCGCTGCCGTGCTTATCCAGAGCATGCGTGACATCGGGTATTCCCTGGAGACCGCGCTTGCCGACATCATCGACAACTCACTGACGGCCGAGGCCCAATCGATACGGCTGCTGGCGCTGACGGTGGGGGCCGAACCCCGCATCGCGATCATTGATGACGGCTACGGCATGGATGAAGGCCAACTTCGCGTCGCAATGCGTTTAGGCAGTTCGAACCCGCTCGACGACAGAGCTGTCGCGGACCTCGGGCGGTTTGGCTTGGGGTTGAAAACGGCGTCCTTTTCCCAATGTCGTCGTCTGACCGTCGCGACAAGGAAGGGTGGCGTGCTGTCCACAGCGCGATGGGACCTGACCGACGTAGGCGACTGGATGGTCCAGGTTCCAAGCCCCCAAGATATTCCGTGGATAACCGAGATTGGCGAGAAGGGCACGATGGTGCTCTGGGAAGACCTCGACAGGCTGGCCGGCAAGGAACTGGGCGAAGCGAGAATCGCTCAACTCGTGCGCAGGCTGGATGACGCGGTGGAGCACCTGGAACTGGTTTTCCATCGTTTTCTCGCCGGAGAGCACGGCCTGAAGAAGGTTGGGATGACGTTGAATGGCCGGCCACTTACGCCGTTCGATCCCTTCAATTCGAAGCATCCCAAGACCATCCCGGCACCCTCGACACCAGAGCTGATAAGCGTCGGAAGTCAGACGGTCTCCTTCCAAGCGTTCACGCTACCTCATCACAGTAGCGTCTCGGCTGCTGAGTGGGAAAAATTTGGTGGGCGCGCTGGCTACCTCAAGAACCAGGGGTTCTATCTCTACCGTGCCAAGCGCCTGATTATTTACGGAACATGGTTTGGATACGCTCGTCAGACCGAGCTGACCAAGCTGGTGCGCGTTCGCATAGACATCGCCAACGCGATGGATAGCGACTGGAAGATTGATGTCAAAAAGGCGTCAGCCCAACCCCCGCATCAGGTGCGAGATAGGCTGAGGCGGTTGATCGACACGATCGGCGCTACATCCAAACGGCTATACACAGCGCGAGGTCGCAAGCTCGTCAGCGATAGCCAGTTGCCGGTTTGGGTGAGGTCGCAGGCCCAGAGCGAGATTAGGTACGGTCTCAACGCCGATCATCCTGTGTTTGCTGAGTTCGAGGATCGGCTGTCCGATGAGATGAAGCGAGATTTTCGGCGCATAATCGAGCTGGTGGGAGCGTCCATGCCGTTGGATGCTGTATTCGCTGACATTAGCGGGAATCCGACCAATGTGTCGGGACATGCCATGTCGGACGGTGCCATCGATCACGCCGCAGTTGTAACTTACGAAAAACTCGCGGAAGCTGGGCTTTCGGGGGCTGAAATCATGGAAATGTTGCGAGCTACCGAACCCTTCTTTTCGAATTGGGCTCGCGTTGAAAAGACGCTCTCCGAAATGGCGGCTGGGAGCACAGCAATTGATTGATAGCCTTTCAACACTGGAAAACATGGTCGGAGCAGCGCTGGCCCAACAGCCGCTGCCCACTCGCGAACGGATCAGGGAACTGATTCAGGCGGTTCGCGGCACGCCGATGTGCTCTGGCATCTCGGACGAAGCAGCGGAACGTCTAGCTTTGAAGTTCGAGGAGAGTCACGGCGTCACCATGACGATCGGGGCCTATCTTACAGAGGCTGGCTATGAACCTTGGCTGGATACGGCCCGAGCCAGGATCACCCCCTACTATTGGCAGCGCTACCGTCAGCTCCTGACCCAGCAAGGATTTTCCGGCCAGGTTCTCGCAACGCTGGACGACGTGACCAATCGCATCCTCGGCTTGCTTGAAAATCCCGAGAGGGAAGGACCTTGGGACCGCCGTGGAATGGTGGTCGGCCACGTCCAGTCTGGAAAGACCGCCAACTACGCGGGCCTGATCTGCAAGGCGGCCGACGCCGGCTATCGGCTTATTGTCGTGATCGCGGGGGTACACAATAACCTTCGAAATCAGACCCAGGCACGGATCGACGAAGGTTTCGTCGGGCGAGACAGCGCCAAGCTGCTCGCGAACCGAGAAGACTCATACATTGGGGTAGGGCGCTTCGACAAATCGCGCCGGCCGGTGACCTTCACCAACTCACTCCGCGATTTCAACAAGGCGATGGCTACAGGGGTTGGGGTGCCCCTCCAGAACCTGAACGAGCCGGCAGTCTTCGTGATCAAGAAGAACTCCAGCACGCTGAAAAATCTCCTCGAATGGCTCAAGGAGCATAGCGCGCGGACCGGAAGTGACACCGTCGATGCGCCAATGCTTCTGATCGATGACGAGGCCGATAATGCTTCGATCAATACCAAGCACGGCAAGGGCGAGGTTACTAAAATCAACGGTCAAATACGTGATCTTTTGAAGATGTTTGACCGTAGCTGTTACGTTGGTTACACGGCGACCCCTTTCGCCAACATCTTTATTGACCCCGATAGCGCCGATGAGATGAAGGGGGCAGACCTGTTCCCGAAAGACTTCATCGTTAGCCTCGATCCGCCGACCAACTATTTTGGTGCCAGCAAGGTTTTTCTTGATGAGGCCGACAAAATCGTTCGCGAGATCGATGACAACGAAGATTATCTTCCGATCAAGCACCCGACAGATTTCGCCCTCGCCACCCTTCCTCCGAGCCTAATCAAAGCTGTTCGGACCTTTATCGTCGCCAGAGCAATCCGCATTGCGAGGGGGCAAGGTTCCTCCCACTGTTCGATGCTTGTGAATGCATCGGTGAAAAATGACGTTCAACGGCAGTTGCGCAATGAGGTCCATCTCGTCCTCGAAGCGATTCAGGAGAGCGCGAGGGTCAATGCCGCGTTGCCGCCGAACGACGCTCTTCTTGACCCCGAAATAGCTGCCCTGCATGAGGCGTGGTCTGACGAATACGCGAACAGCTGTGGTTTCGATTGGCCCACGATCCAAGCCGCGCTGCATGAGGCGGCAGCTCCGACAAAAACAGTTCTTATAAACAGCAAGTCTCCAGACACCCTTGACTATACAGGCCACGCGAAAGCCGGGCTCAGCGTGATCGCGATCGGCGGCTTTGCGCTGTCACGAGGCCTTACGCTGGAGGGGCTCGTGGTCAGCTACTTCCTAAGAAATTCCATGATGTATGACACGCTCATGCAGATGGGCCGGTGGTTCGGGTATCGCACCGGCTATGAAGACCTTTGCCGCATCTGGATGCCTGAGGCGGCCTTAGGCTGGTATAGCCACATTGCCGAAGCCACGGAGGAACTCAGGGAAGAGCTTCGTAGCATGCAGGCTGCGAACGCCACTCCAGTGCAGTTCGGCCTCAAGGTTCGCAGCCACCCCGACACCCTGATCGTCACCGCAAGAAACAAGATGGGTTCCGGCGAAACGCTGCGAGTTTCTATTGGCTTGGGGAAGCGGTTTGCCGAGACGGTAGCTCTGCGAGGCGATGCAGAAGCACTGGGAGCCAATCGCAAGGCAGTGGGCAGGCTAGTGGCTCGATTGGCAGAAGTTGGCTCACCGCTAGCGGGGGCAGAGAGGATCACCGGCGGCTGGCTTGTTGGAGGCGTGCCCGTAGAGCTGATTGACCAGTTCGTTGCTGAGTTTCAAAACCATCCCGCCTCCATGCTGACCGAGCCCGGACCGGTGCGCCAGTATATAGGCGAACGGAAGCTCGGGGAGTTGGCTAGCTGGGACGTCCTCTTCGCGAGCCTGCGAAAATCTGATCCCTTAGGCATCACGGACAAGAATCTTGGCGTAGAAGTTTTCTGTCAACGTCGCGCCAAGGGTAAGACAAACGATCCGTCATTAATCCGCGTGAGCAATCGACAGCGCGTTGCGTCTCGAGGAGTCGAAAAGGCGGGTCTAGGTGCCGCCGAAGCCGACTTGGCCGAAGCGCAGTATCGAGAACGAACCGGAAAGACCAGATACCCAGATCTAATCTACCGCGAAATACGCCAGCGACCGCTTCTGATTGTTCACCTGATAGCGTTGGGCGAGGAGCATGAAGACCTGAGCGAAGCCGAGCCTATCGTGGCCTGGAGCATAAGTTTTCCTCCCACGGCAATGGAAGAAAAGCGGGTTGAGTATGTCGTCAATACGACTTGGTGGCGAGAGAACTATCAGGCTGAGCTAGACGATGACGATGGGGGTGGCGATGACGACTGATGATCCCTGGAAGGAGCTGACTGCCCCAACCGCATCGGCCGCCATCAACGGTAAGCGCGTCAACGCTGAGCTGCCTTGGGATTTCTTCTGGGCGCGAGGAACGGATAGGCGACATCTTTTGGTCCTGCACCACCAACAGAGTGCGTCGCCAAACGTGAAGTTGCCGACCTTACGGGGAATCGAGACGGTCATTACAGACGCCGATCCAGATGGTCGGCGATCCCTTATACTGAAGCTGCTAGACAGCGCGCAGCGCGATCTCTTTTACACTCTTTGCCTCGATATCATCGCCACTGCCGGACAGGCCCCCACGGAGGCCGAGGCCGTCAACCTCAGCCTCACCAGGACTTGGCGGTGGCATCACATGCTTCGAGGAGGCGGTGATGGCAGACTGTCTCCGGAGGAACAAAAGGGCCTTGCTGGGGAGATGGTCGTTCTGGAGACGCTCCTGTTACCCCGGCTTAGTCCCTATGACGCTGTGATGGCCTGGCGAGGCCCGCTCGGCTCGCCCAAGGACTTCGAGATCGGCGGCGTCTGTATTGAGGCCAAAGCTAGGCGGGGAGCCGCCAAGCCTTACGTCGCGATATCGTCAGAGTACCAGCTGGATGCGACCGGTTCTGACGTTCTGTTCCTCCATGTTGCGAACGTAGATACGGCCATCGTGGAATCGGCAGACGCGTTTACGCTCCCGGAAATGGCTCGCAGAGTGCATTCGACAATTGCGTCAGGCGACATGCTTGCAGCAGACCTCTTCGAACGGCTCATCATCGCCAGCGGATTGGATTGGGATGCCGACTACTCCAGTGACCGAATGCAGATCGGGACGACCGCGTTTTACCGAGTGAATGCCGGCTTCCCGGCGATCACTCCGGCCGTGCTTTCAGCTGGTGTTCGAGACGTACGCTATGTAATCGCCCTGCCGGATTGCGCGGCGTATCTCGTGACCGAGCAGGCCTTAGACATGGCCCTCGCCGGAGATGCCGGTGCCTCTTGATCTCGACGAATTCCACGCCGAGTTTTTCCAGGATGTCTTGGGATCAGCAGACGCCGAGGGTGAATTCGTCGAGGACGCCTTTTTCGACAGCTTCTGCGAATACCTCATAGACGCTGGGGAGTTCGATACGGCTGACCGCGCGCGATATAATCCGCGGCGTGGGGGGCTGCGCGTTGACGGGTATGGTGGAGATCCGGCGTCAGCCGGTGGAACGCTGAGCCTTATCGTTTCCGATTTCAACCAGTCGCCTGCGGTGGGAAGGCTGACAGGGTCGGACATGGACGCGATGTTCAAACGAGCCACCAATTTTCTGGAAAAGGCGCTGGATCCACGCTTCAGGCACAGCCTTGAGGAGAATGACCCTGGCTTTGGTCTCGCTGACCTGATCGCCAAGCGCTGGGCAATGACCAACAAGGTCCGCATTTTTCTAATTAGCAACCGTGTGCTGAGCAACCGAGTTGACGGCCGCGACGCGGGCGAACACGAAGGCGTCTCCATCTCCTACAGTGTCTGGGATATGGGACGGCTCCACCGATTTGCGGGCTCCGGCTTCGCGCGCGAAGAAATCGTCATCGACCTCGAACGGGACTTCGGCGGCTCGCTACAAGCGCTTCCGGCCCATCTCAATACCGTAGGGTACGAAGCCTATCTGGTGGTGATCCCCGGCAGGCAGCTTGCTGCCATCTACGACAAGTGGGGTGCGCGGCTTCTAGAACAGAACGTCCGCGTGTTTCTTCAGGCTCGTGCAGGCGTGAACAAGGGCATACGGGCAACGCTTGAAAACGACCCCGAAATGTTCTTCGCCTACAACAACGGCGTGACCGCTACTGCAGAGGGCGTCGAAACTCGGGACATGGGAGGGCGATTGGTCCTGACCGGCCTTCGCAACCTTCAGATCGTGAACGGCGGGCAGACCATGGCGTCCATCCATGTCGCCAGCCGCCGCAAGGACATCGACCTGTCAAAAGTCTTTGTGCAGATGAAATTGTCAATCGTCGAACCTGCGCGGGCCATCGATATCGTCCCGAAAATCTCCGAGTTTGCCAATACCCAAAACCGGGTGAATGCGGCCGACTTCTTTGCGAACCATCCGTTCCATGTCCGCATGGAGGAGTTTTCGCGCAGGACATTTGCGCCGTCACCAGACGGCTCGTTCAAGGAGTCCAAGTGGTTCTACGAGCGCGCTAGGGGGCAATATCAAGACGCTCGAGCGTTGCTCACCCCGGCTCAGCGACGCAAGTTCGATTTGGAGTATCCCAAGTCGCAACTCATCGAAAAAACGGACTTCGCCAAATTCATAAACCCTTGGAAGGGCCTGCCCGACCTCGTCAGCAAGGGCTCCCAAAAGAACTTCGCCGAGTTTGCGAAGGAGGTCGGGCGCCATTGGGCCAAGCAGGCCGATGACTTCAACGAGACCTATTATCGGCAGGCTATCGCGAAGGCGATCGCGTTTCGCGAAACTGAAAAGATCGTTTCCCGTCAGCCGTGGTATCAAGGCGGCGGCATCAGGTCCCGCGTCGTGCCCTACGCTCTCGCCAAGCTGTCTCATGACGCTGAACGGCACGGCCGATTCGTCGATTTCGATGCGATATGGCGATCACAGAAGCTTTCGCTCCAACTGACAGAACTGCTGACTATCGCCGCAGAGGCCGTGCATGGCGTGATCGTGGGCGCGGCGTCAGAAATACCCAACCCGTTGGAATGGGCGAAGCAGCAGGCGTGCTGGAGCCGAACGCAGGCGCTGCATATCGATTGGCCAGAAGGTTGGCTGGAAACGCTCGTCACCTCGGCTGAGGCGAAGGATGCCAAAAAATCAGCCGCGAAGGATCAGAAGCTGCTGAACGGGATAGAGGCGCAGACGTCAGTCTATCAGTCGGGCGCCGACTTCTGGGCGCAGGTTCGAGAGTGGGGAGCGGCGCGGAAGCTTCTGGCCCCCGCTGACGCCGGTGTGCTCGACGTGGCCGCGAGCATGCCCATGCGACTGCCTACCGAGAAGCAGGCAGTTCGGGCGTTGGAGGTTCTCAAGCGCTTGCATGCCGAAGGGTGCCGGCTGGGTCTTTAAACCCTACCTTCGGGCAGCGAAGGCATGGTCTGGGCAGAAAGTGCAACCTTGCCCTCCGTGATCCGCGCTCGGACGTGATGCCCTGAAACGGTTCGTCGCCCCTGCGCCGCGCACGAATGCGTCTCGCCATTCTGGCTCTGGAGGCCGAGTCGCGTTTGCAAACTGCCTTTTCGCAGCGATGCCATCCGTCCAGGGTGCCCCCCAATGTCGCATTGTTGGGAAGGCAGGCCACCGTTTTAGGGTGTGTTCACAGATCTGGGCGTTCGCCCGCAGGAACCGAGCGGGTTCCCGCTCGCTTCGTCGGCTTGGCGCGCCGAACGTTGATGGCCGATGCGTCGATCATATTCTTGATGTGTGAGGCGTAGTATTTTTCGATCATCTCGACGCTCGTGCGGCAGTTTTTGGCGATCTGATAGATGTCCGCGCCTTCCATGAGGCGCATCGAAATGTAGGTGTGACGTAGGCTGTATGCGGTCCGGACTTGGCCATCCCGATCTCGTTTAAGGTCTAACTCCTCCAGCACCGCATTCAGAAGTTCGCGCGGTGTGCAGCCGAAAACCTTGTCAGTGGGTTTGGGGCTCTTCTCTCCGGAGGGCGTGTTGCGCTGAACCAAGCGCCGAAAAGGTTGCACGGCGCCGGGCATGCTTTTGCAATAGCCCACACCACGCTTGCCCCGCACCTCGATCTCTAGGATGCGCTCGTTGGAGTCCTCGTCCAGGACGATCTCAACATCGCGGAACTCCAGTCGGCCTGCCTCGTCAGGTCTCAGGCCTGTGTTGACCATGAAGAGGACGTAGTCATGCAGCCGTTGGCTTTCAAATGCCCAACGCCCTCTGTTGTGGCGTGGGTTGGCGGCTCGTTCGCGCGTGGCTTCATAGAGGAGCTTGTATTCCTTGGGCGAGAACCACGCGCGATGAACGATTTTCCCTGATGTTTTGTAAGGGGTCGAAAGGTCGGGAAGTATGGCGATCCAGCCATGTCGATTAGCGGTCTTTAGAACTTGCCGGAGCGTGACTATTTCATGATGAAGGGTTGTCCGTGCCGGCCGCTTAGGCTCCCCGGTTTTTGGGTTAAGGCGCGATGTCATCCTGTGAACCCGGTACTCCTGCACGATTCCTGGGGGTGATTTCGCTGAGCAGTTTGTCACCGAGGAACGGATACAAATGGACCCTCAGTCGGTCGCTGTGACCTTTGACGTACACAGGGTTCCGCTCTCCTAGCGTTATCGCCTCATACTCCAGGACGAACTGATCTCCTGCCTCGCGAAACGTCTTACCAGAGCGTTTGGGGGCGATGCCCCCGCCGAAGCGATGTTTGCCCTGAAGGGTGAGGTACCAATCCTCTGCAAAGTCCTTCGCCAAGGCGAGGCTGTCTTGCTTGGTCGTGCTTCGAAACTGACGACCGCCTACGGACGCGGAGCACTGCCAATGCGGACTATTTGTCCGTCTGAAGACCTGAACTTTGCCGCCAAGGAGCGCGTGTCGAGTGGTCATCGACAGGGCCTCCGATTGCGCTGATTGCGCTAGCACTGCGCTAGGCGCTTGCTGTTCGATGAGGCTATTAAAATGCTTTAAAAGCAATGGAGAAGCGGTAAAACTAGCGTGAACTCAAGGGCTTTTGAATCCAGCGCGTCTACCAATTCCACCACACCCGCACAGGTCTGGGAGGCGCGCAATCTAGCGGCGGAATTCGTCGGGTCAATCGACGAAAGCGCAGCTTGGCGAACTAGGCCGCGACCTCGACATGGCTGTCGGTTCCGCCCGCCAGAACGCGGCGGGCGCGGATGTACATCTCGATACGCTGGGTGACGATCAGGCCGATGGCGAACAGCATGAAGGCGTCGGTGATCACGACCGCGTCCAGATGCCAGGCGGCGGCGTTGGTCTGCATCACTTCGCGCAGGCCCGCGCGGGCGGCGAACAGGCCGATCACCAGGATCAGCCCCAGCGGCGAGGCCTGGGCCTTCAGCGAGCCGTCCGGCTCTTTCTCGATGGTGATGGTCTTGCCGCGCCACCAGCCGGCGACGCAGCCCAGGGCCAGGGCGGCGATGAAGGCGATCCAGGCGAAGGGGCCGAAATGCGGATGCTGGGTGTTGGCCCACAGGCCGAAGCCGATCAGCGTTGTGACCAGCAGGGGCATGACCCAGAGCAGGTGCGGCCGCAGGGTCCGTTTGCGGCGGTTGCGCAGCAGGATGATGATCAGGGCCACGCTGATGCCGATCAGCGGACCCATGGTTTGCGGCGACATGCGGAACTCCCCCTCCGAACGCCGTCAACCTAGCTTGGCTAACGGCGCTCGAAAAGCGGAGATCAGGCGGGCTGCACCGTCTGTTCGATGGCGCCGAAGATGGTGTGGTGCTTGTCGTCCAGCATCTCGATGCGGACGGTGTCGCCGTGCTTCAGGAAGGGCGTCCTGGCCTCGCCGGTCAGGATGGTCTCGACGGTGCGGACCTCGGCGATGCAGGAATAGCCCAGACCGCCGTCGGCCACAGGCTTGCCCGGACCGCCGTCGGCGTCCTTGTTTGACACCGTGCCCGAACCGATGATCGATCCGGCGATCAGGGCGCGGGTCTTGGCCAGGTGGGCGATCAGCACGCCGAAGTCGAAGGTCATGTCGACGCCCGCGTCGGCCTGACCGAAGTCCTTGCCGTTCAGCTGCACCGACAGGGCGCCCGACAGCTTGCCGTCTTTCCAGCGATCACCGAGCGCGTCCGGGGTGACGAAGACGGGCGACAGGGCGCTGGCCGGCTTGGACTGGACGAAGCCGAAGCCCTTGGCCAGTTCGCCGGGGATCAGGTTGCGAAGGCTGACGTCGTTGACCAGGCCGACCAGACGGATCGAGGCCAGGGCCTCGTCGCGGCTGGCGCCCAAGGCTACGTCGCCGGTCACGACCACGATCTCGGCCTCCAGGTCGCAGCCCCAGGCCTCGTCCTTCAGCGGGATGGCGTCGCGCGGACCCATGAACTGGTCGGAGCCGCCCTGATACATCAGCGGGTCGGTCCAGAAGGTCGCGGGCATCTCGGCGCCGCGCGCTTTGCGCACCAGTTCGACGTGGTTCACATAGGCCGAGCCGTCGGCCCATTGATAGGCGCGGGGCAGGGGGGCGGCGGCGTCGCGTTCGTGGAAGCGGCCGCGCGGCACGGCTTCGTGCTCCAGGCTCTCGGCAAGGGCCCGCAACAGGGGCTCGCAGCGGTCCCAGTCATCCAGCGCCGCCTGCAGCGTCGGGGCGATCAGGAAGGCGTCCGTGAACCAGTTCAGGTCCTTGGAGACGACGACGAGGCGGCCGTCACGGCCGTGCTTGAGCGAGGCGAGTTTCATAGGGCGAAGCTAGTCTTGGCGAGGGCGGTTGGAAAGCGGAGACATGGTCGGCGCGGACGCCGTTCGATCAACTATTCGGGGGCGAGATCACGGCGCGGGCCTCGGCGCCGGTGCGCAGGGCCGGATCGCGCACCTCGACCTCGACGGCGATGGCGCCCGCGGGCTCGTGCGACCACAGATAGCGGCGCTCGATCTCGACCGCGCGGCCGGACGGGGCCATGCCCTCATAGGTGTCGCCCCAGGGCGTGATCGCCTTCATCTCGACCCACAGCAGACCGCAGGCGGCGTCCAGCTCCTCGATGGCCATCTCCGACAGCTCGTCGGCGTGCGGGGCCGGGCGGTTCGGGGTCACAGCCATCGGCGGACCTTTCCTTTGTAGGCGAGATACTCAGCGCCGAACTTGCCCGCCAGATAGCGCTCCTCGCGGGCGATGACGAAGCGGTCGACGACGATCAGGCAGGGGACCAGCAGGGCCACGGCGATGGGGCTGTCCATGGCGATGGCCAGGCCCAGATAGGTGATCGCAAAGCCCAGATAGATGGGGTTGCGGCTGAACTTGTAGAGGCCGCCCGTCGCCAGGGCCGTGGTCGGCTTCCACGGTTCGGGCGGGGTGCCCAGACGGCGGAAATAGCCCGCCGCCGCACCGTCCAGCAGCAGGCCGCCGAGGATCAGCGTCAGGGCGAGCCCGCGTCGTAGTTCGACCGTCAGGCCCAGCGAAGGCTCGTGCGTCCAGACGCCCAGACCCCAGCCGGCGGCGAGGAAGCCGAAATAGATCAGCGGCGGCGGGAAGAGGACGCCGGGGGTGTCGCGCTTGTTCACAGGGTCTGGCTCATATCGTCTGACCCGTCGGCGCGGTGAAGTCGGAGGTCGGGGCGTCGCCGGTGTTGATCACCTCGGACGGCTCAAAGATCATCACCTCGGCCTCCTCGTCGGCGGCGGTGCGGTGTTCGACGCCGCGCG
>RCUK01000557.1_pt1 | contig 31477 bp, 28 predicted proteins | sample 2166381 | NCBI WGS metagenome assembly RCUK01 (sample SAMN09932809, study PRJNA488358) | compost metagenome | isolation source: compost soil in an enriched community | place: Germany: Experimental Botanical Garden | reverse complement strand
ATGAACACGGCGGGGCGGACCAGCGTGCGCACTTCGATGCCGGGTTCCAGCATGCAGCGCAGCAGATCCTTGGCCAGCAGGATGCCGATAATGTTGTCGCGGTCGCCTTCGTAGACGGGAAACCGCGAATGCGCGGTCTCGATCACCGAGGCCACCAGGTAGGGGATGGGCTGCGTGACATCCAGCAGGTCCATCCGCGAGCGGGGGACCATGATGTCGCCGACGGTGCCTTCGGACACGGCGAGCGCGCCCTTGATCATCTTGTAGGACTCCGCGTCGAGCAGCTTGCGTTCGTGCGCGGCTTCCAGAATGGCCTTGATGCCTTCGCGGTCCTCGGGCTCTCGGCGCACAAGGGAAAGCAGGCGGTCTAGAAGGGATTTGGTGGCGGGTTTGGCTGAGCGAGCAGGGGTCGCTTCGGGAGCAGGGTAAGGGTCAGACATCGTCCGGGAGGACAAGTTATGGAGGGTCCAGCATAACCGAAACTGGCTTCCAATTTGTAACGCGCTTCCGGAAAATGGGTGCAACCGACGCGATCTGCGCCTTGCTGCACGCCATTTTCTGGCAATTTCTCAGGGTAGACCCGAGGGCGCGTTTCAGGCCGCCACGTAGGGATCGGCGATGCCGATGCGGGCCAGCGTGGCCGTTTCCAGCGCTTCCATGCGCTTGGCATCGCGAGCCTTGATGTGGTCGTATCCCAGCGCGTGCAGGACGCCGTGGATGGTCAGGTGGGCGGCATGGTCCAGCAGGGCCTTGCGCTGCTCGCGGGCCTCGCGGACCAGCACCGGCACGCACATCACGATGTCGCCGCGCGCGACACCCACGGGGTCGACGCCGTATTCGAACGTCAGCACGTTGGTGGCGTAGTCGCGGTCGCGGAAGTCCCGGTTCAGGCGGCGGCCTTCGGCCGTGCCCACCAGGCGCAGGCTGAGTTCGGCGGCGGAAAAGCCGACCAGGCCGTCTTCGGCGGCGCCCGCCAGCGCGCGCTCGGCCCAGCGGCGCAGGCGCCAGCGCGGCAGGCGGGGTTCTTCCACCCCGTACTGGACCGACAGGGACAGGTCAGGCTTCATTTTCGGAGGCGCGGTCGTAGGCGTCGACGATGCGGGCAACCAGGGGATGGCGCACGACGTCGCGGCTGGTGAAGCGCGTGGTGGCGATGCCCTGCACATCGTGCAGCACCTTGACGGCATGCGCCAGGCCGCTGTCCTGGCCGCGCGGCAGGTCCACCTGGGACGGGTCGCCGGTGATGACGGCCTTGCTGCCGAAGCCGATCCGCGTCAGGAACATCTTCATCTGTTCCGGCGTGGTGTTCTGCGCTTCGTCCAGGATGACGAAGGCGTGGTTCAGCGTGCGGCCGCGCATATAGGCCAGCGGCGCGATCTCGATGGTCTGTTTTTCGAACAGGCGCTGCACTTTTTCGAAGCCCATCAGGTCGTACAGGGCGTCATACAGCGGGCGCAGGTAGGGGTCGACCTTTTGCGCCAGGTCGCCGGGCAGGAAGCCCAGCCGTTCGCCCGCTTCGACCGCCGGGCGGGTCAGCACCAGGCGCTGCACCGTGTCGCGCTCCATGGCGTCGATCGCGCAGGCCACGGCCAGCCAGGTCTTGCCGGTGCCGGCGGGGCCGACGCCGAAGGTGATGTCGTGTTTGAGGATGTTGTTCAGGTAGTCGCGCTGGCGCGGCGTGCGCGGACGCAGGTCGCTGCGCTTGGTGCGCAGGGCGATGCTGTCGCTTTCGTCGTCCAGGGCGGGCAGCGGGTCCGCTTCCTGGGCCTGCTCTTCCTTCAGCTTTTCTTCCTGCCGGCCCACGCCGATCTCGACGAGGCCCAACTGGATGTCGTCGATCGACAGGGAGCGATGCACGGCCTGTTCGTGGAACCGGCGCAGCACCCGGCCGGCCAGCTCGGCCAGTTCGCCTTCGATGGTGACCCGGCTGCCGCGGCGTGACAGCTTGACGTTCATGCCGTCGGCAAGCTGCCGCAGGTTTTCGTCCAGCGGCCCGCAGAGATTGGCCAGGTGGGTGTTGTCGCCGTCCAGGGTGACGACGGCGGGCATGCTGCGACGCGCGCGGGGGCGGGAAGTGGTCATTCAGCCTCTTGGGGAGTGCGGTCCACATCGGCCACGCGGGCGCGCAGCGAATTCGTGTGCGCCTCGGTGATGACGACGTCGACCATTTGTCCGATGAGCCGCGCGGGGGCGGGGAAATTCACGATGCGGTTGTTTTCGGTGCGGCCCATCAGTTCGTTCGGGTCGCGGCGCGAAGGGCCTTCAACCAGCAGCCGCTGGCGCGTGCCGACCATGTTGCGCGCGATGGTCGCCGCCTGCTCGTTGATCAGCGCCTGCAGGCGCTGCAGGCGGCGCAGCTTCACATCCTGCGGGGTATCGTCGGCCAGGTCGGCGGCGGGCGTGCCCGGGCGGCGCGAATATACGAACGAGAAAGAGGTGTCGAAGCCGACGTCCTCGATCAGCTTCATCGTCTTTTCGAAGTCTTCCTCGGTTTCGCCGGGAAAGCCCACGATGAAGTCCGACGAGAGCGTCAGGTCGGGACGCGCGGCGCGCAGGCGGCGCACCACGGACTTGAATTCCAGGGTGGTGTAGCCGCGCTTCATGCCGGCCAGCACGCGGTCGCTGCCGGCCTGCACCGGCAGATGCAGGAACGACACCAGCTTGGGCAGGCGGGCGTAGGCGTCCACCATGCGCTGGGTCATTTCCTTGGGGTGCGACGTCGTGTAGCGGATGCGTTCGATGCCGGGAATCTCGTGAACATATTCGAGCAGCATCGCGAAATCGGCGATCTCGTCCGAGTCCGTCATGCGGCCGCGATAGGCGTTCACGTTCTGGCCCAGCAGCGTCACTTCCTTCACGCCCTGGTCCGCCAGGTCGGCCACTTCGATCAGCACGTCGTCGAACGGGCGCGAGACTTCCTCGCCGCGCGTATAGGGCACGACGCAGAAGCTGCAGTACTTGCTACAGCCTTCCATGATGGAGACGAACGCGGTCGCGCCATCCACGCGCGGCGGCGGCATGTTGTCGAACTTTTCGATTTCGGGGAAGCTGATGTCCACCTGCGAGCGGCCTTCGTCGCGGCGGCGCTTGATCAGGTCCGGCAGGCGATGCAGCGTCTGCGGGCCGAACACCACGTCCACATAGGGCGCGCGCTTGACGATGGCCGCGCCTTCCTGGCTGGCCACGCAGCCGCCCACGCCGATCACCAGGTTCGGGTTGGTCTTTTTCAGGTGTTGCACGCGGCCCAGGTCCGAGAAGACCTTCTCTTGGGCCTTCTCGCGCACCGAACAGGTGTTGAACAGGATGACGTCCGCCTCTTCGGGATTGTCGGTCAGTTCCAGCCCCTGGTCGCCGCGCAGCACGTCGGCCATCTTGTCCGAGTCGTACTCGTTCATCTGGCAGCCGAAGGTGCGGATGTACAGTTTGCGGGGGGAGCCGGCGCCGGTGTCGGCGGAGGGCAGGGCGGCGTTGCCGCCGTCGCGAGGGATGTCCACGCGCTTGAGGGAGGTTTCTTGCATGATGGTCGCCGTGACGGGTGTAGATCCCGGGGGCTGAAAGGTAGGAAAGAGCGAATTTTAACCGTTGCGAGAAAATTGTTTCTTGGAGGGGCGCGCGCTGGCCGTTACGATAGCGGGCCGGCTGATTTTCAGGCCGACGTAATATTTCTCATTTCTTCGAGCGGTACCGATGAATTCCAATCCCCTGACGCCTCCGGTAGCCGCTCCCGCAAGCGATGCCGTGTCAAGTGCGCCGGCTCCTGACGAATTCCGCAATCCCTATTCGGCGACGGTCTGGGTGCTGTTGGGCTGCGCGCTGGCCCTGGCGGCCGCCGCCTCCGCGCTGTGGGTGGACCTGCCCCTGGCCATCTGGATCCAGCAATCGGTGTCGGCCGGAGTCGACCAGTCCTTCGAATGGGTGGGCGAACTTGGCGAAAGCGGCCCTTATATCGGCGTGGCGCTGGCTTTCTATGTGATCGGCCTGGTCGGGCTGTCGCGCGGCTGGCGCAATCCGATGCGCATGAGCTACGCGGCGATGGCGCGCGGCAGCCTGCTGATGCTGTCCACGATGGCGGTCGGCGGGCTTGTCGTGCTGGTGCTGAAGCGCTCGGTGGCGCGGGCTCGCCCCGAACTGTTCTTCGAACAAGGCATCTACGGCCTGGGCGAATCCTTTTCGCGCGTCCAGCATTTCAATTCATTTCCCTCCAGCCATACCTACGCGGCCTTCGCCGTGGCCGTCGTGCTGGGCATTCTGGCGCCGCGCGGGCGATGGGTGTTCCTGCTGCTGGCCGTGCTGGTGGCGGCAAGCCGGCTGGTGAACCTGGACCATTACCTGTCCGACGTGATGACGGCCGCCGGCATCGCCGTGCTGGTCGGCCACGTGCTGGCGCCGCGCGTGCTGGGCCGCAAGTATCAATGGCCATTGCGGGCGCCTTGGCGCTGGCTGAAGAAGGCTTGAGCCTTCCCGCCGGACAAGAGCAGGGCCGCGAACGCGGCCCTTTTTTACGCCTGGCGTTCCAGCGCCCGAGGGTCCCCGTGCGGCAGTGCTCCAGTGCAACCGAACCCGATCAAGCCAGGGTCTTGAGGCCGTCCGGGGTGTCGATGTGCGCCGTGAGGCGGGGCGGGCCGCTGCCCTGCTCGATGTCGATCAGGGTGTCCGTGCCCATCCAGGCCAGCCCCTGCCGCAGCAGCGCGGCCTGGGGGTGGCGGCCGGCCAGCCGCTTGAGGGTCAGGGCCTGGCGCGGCAGGCTGACGCCCGGATAGTCTTCCACGTCCCATTGGATCAGCGTGGGCAGCAAGCCGCCGCCGGCCTCGTGGCCCGCTTCGCGCCAGGCGGGCAGGCTGCCGTCGTCGGGCACCGTCAGCCGCCAGCGCAGGTCGCCGCGTGTCATGGGAACGACGGGCGCGATGCGGTCAGGGTGTTCGGCCTGCATGCGCGTCAGGTCCAGGGGCGCTTCGACCCGGGCGGCCCAATGGGCCAGGAAAGGGCCTTGTTCGAGGCGGGCGCGCACATCGCCCTGATCCAGTCCGAACCAGCGGGGACGGGCCGGCGCGGGCGCATCGGGATCGATGGCGATGACTTCCAGATAGACGCCGTCCGCCATGCCCAGCACCCGGTTGTGGGTGCCCATGCGCGGATGCGCGCCGCCGCCCTGGGGCGCGATGCCCAGGATGCCGGCGACATATTCCGTACCGCTGGCAAGGTCTGCCGCGGCGATGACGATGTGGTCGATGGTGAGTTTCATGGTGGCGCCATGGTAACGGACAGTGGTCACGGTATCCGCATGTGGGGCGATGCGAGCTATTCGTAGGGACCGCCGCCAAGGCGCTGACCGATGGCTTCCAAGCGGCGGGCCAAAAGAAAAAACCCGTCGCGAGCGACGGGTTTTGCATTGCGGGGTGGCAAGGGTCAGGCGGCTTCGCCTTCCTCGCCTTCCTTCTTGACCGGCTTGATCAGGTCTTCGCGCTTGACGCCCATCCACATGGCCAGCGCGGCGGCGACGAACACCGACGAGTAGATGCCGAACCAGATGCCGATGGTCAGCGCCATGGCGAAGTAGTGCAGGGTGGGGCCGCCGAAGAACAGCATGGCCAGCACCATCATCTGCGTCGAACCGTGGGTGATGATGGTCCGCGAGATGGTCTGCGTGATGGCGCTGTTGATGACTTCATGCACGTCCGCCTTGCGGTACTTGCGGAAGTTCTCGCGGATCCGGTCCATGATGACCACGGATTCGTTCACGGAGTAGCCCAGCACCGCCAGCACGCCCGCCAGCACCGACAGCGAGAATTCCCACTGGAAGAAGGCGAAGAAGCCCAGGATGATCACCACGTCGTGCAGGTTGGCGATCACGCCGGCGACGGCGAACTTCCATTCGAAGCGGAAGCCCAGGTAGGCCATGATGCCGATGACCACGACAAGGAGCGCCATCAGGCCATTGTGCAGAAGCTCCTGGCCCACCTGCGGACCCACGAACTCGACACGGCGCAGCTCCACGCCGGAGTCGGCCGTCTTCAGCGCAGCCATGACGGTGTCGCTTTGGGTGGCCGAGGTCTGGCCTTCCTGCAGGGGCAGGCGGATCATGACGTCGTGCGAGGTGCCGAAGTTCTGCACCTGGAAGTCGGTGTAGCCCAGCTTGGAGACCACGCCGCGCACGTTTTCAAGCTGCGCCGTCTGGGCGTAGTTGACTTCCATGACCGTGCCGCCGGTGAATTCGATCGACAGGTGAAAGCCGCGCGTGACGATGAAGAACACCGCCAGGATGAACGTGACGAGACTGATGATGTTCAGCACCAACGCATGGCGCATGAACGGGATGGTGCGGTGAATCCGGAAAAATTCCATTTTTCGCCTTCGGTTCTTTTCTGTGGCGGGCGGCTCGCGCCGCCCGCCCTATTTCAGTTTGCCTTCGGTTTCCAGACTTCGCCGATGGAGATCGTGGTGAGCTTCTTCTTGCGGCCGTAGTACAGGTTGGCCAGGGCGCGCACGCCCACCACCGACGAGAACATCGAGGTCAGGATGCCCAGGCAGTGAACCACCGCGAAGCCCCGGATCGGGCCCGAACCGAAGGCCAGCAGTGCCAGGCCCACGATCAGCGTGGTGAGGTTCGAGTCAAGAATGGTGCCCCAGGCGCGTTCGAAGCCGTGATGGATGGCTTGCTGCGGCGAGGCGCCTGCCCGCAGTTCTTCCCGTATGCGTTCGTTGATCAGCACGTTCGAGTCAATGGCCATGCCCAGCGTCAGCGCGATGGCCGCGATGCCGGGAAGGGTCAGCGTGGCCTGCAGCATGGACAGCAGGGCCAGCAGCAGCAGGACGTTGAGCGTCAGGCCGATCGTGGAGAACACGCCGAACAGGCGGTAGTACAGGATGATGAACACGGCGATGGCCAGGAAGCCGTACAGCGTCGAATAGAAGCCCTTCGAGATGTTGTCGGCGCCCAGGCTCGGGCCGATGGTGCGTTCTTCGATGATGGACATCGGCGCGGCCAGCGCGCCCGCGCGCAGCAGCAGGGCGGTATCGGCGGCTTCTTCGGAGCTCATGCTGCCCGAGATCTGCACCTGGCCGCCCGCGATTTCACCGCGGATGACCGGCGCCGTGACCACTTCGCCCTTGCCGTTTTCGAACAGCAGGATGGCCATGCGCTTGTTGATGTTGTCGCGGGTGACGTCGCGGAAGATGCGCGCGCCCTTGGAGTCCAGCGTCAGGTGGACGGCGGCCTGCTGGGTCTGCGAATCACGGCCGGGCTGGGCGTCCTGCAGGTTTTCACCGGTCAGGACGACCTGGCGGCGGACCAGGATGGGACGGCCGTCGCGGTCGTTGTAGCGCTCGAGGCCGAAGGGCACGCTGCCGCCCAGCAACGCGGCTTGCGCGGTGGGGGAGTCGTCGACCATGCGGATTTCCAGCGTGGCGGTGCGGCCCAGCAGTTCCTTGGCCTTGGCCACGTCCTGCACGCCGGGCAACTGCACCACGATGCGGTCCGCGCCCTGTTGCTGGATGACCGGTTCGGCCACGCCCAGTTCGTTGATGCGGTTGTGCAGGGTGTTGATGTTCTGCTTCAGCGCGGAATCCTGCACGCGTGTGACGGCGGCGGGATTCAGGGCGCCCAGCAGCAGTTGCTTGCCGTTTTCTTCGCGTTCGGTGAATTCCAGGTCGGGCAGGCGGGTGCGCAGGGTGGAGATGGCGCGGTCGCGGTCGTCCGTGTTGGCGAAGGTCGCGGCGATGCCCATGCCCGAGCGCTCGACGCCGGTCACATTGATTTTCTGGTCGCGCAGCACCGAGCGCACGTCGGCGGACAGCGAGTCATAGCGGGCGGTCAGGGCGCCCTGCATGTCGACTTGCAGCAGGAAGTGCACGCCGCCGCGCAAGTCCAGGCCCAGGTACATGGGCTTGGGGGCGAACCAGCCCAGCGCGCGCATCCACGGAGGCGAGGCCGGCAGCAGGTTCAGCGCCACGGTGTACTGGGGATCGCCGGGAACGGTGTTGAGGGATCTTTCGATCAGGTCGCGGGCCTGAAGCTGCACGTCGGTCGACGGGAAGCGGGCGCGTACGGTGCCGAGCGTGCCGTTCAATTCGAAATAGGCCCCTTCGTGGGGGATCTTGGCATCGGCCAGGATCTGCTCCACGCGGCTCAGCATGGCCGGGTCGACCTTGACGGTGGCCTTGGCGCTGGAGACCTGGACGGCGGGGGATTCGCCGTAGAAATTGGGAAGCGTGTACAGCAGGCCAATGATGACCGCGACCAGGACCGTAATGTACTTCCAGAGGGGATAGCGGTTCATTGCCGGCTACTTCATGTAAAAGAGATGAAAGGGCCGCCCGGGCGGCGAGCGCGGCGGGCGGCGGTAGGCGCCATCAAGACAAAGAGCCCCGTTGGGGGCTCTCGTAGGACGCTTACAGGGCCTTGATGGTTCCCTTGGGCAGCACGGTCGAAACCGACGACTTCTGCATGATGACTTCGACGGGCTTGTCGGCCAGTTCCGAGACTTCGACGGTGACGTAGCTGTCGTTGACCTTGGTGACCTTGCCGAGCATGCCGCCGGCGGTGACGACTTCGTCGCCCTTGGCCAGGGCGGCGATCAGATTGCGGTGTTCCTTCTGGCGCTTCATCTGCGGACGGATCATCAGGAAATAGAGGATCACGAACATCAGGACGATGGGCAGCATGCCCATCAGCGCATTGCCTTCGGGGGCGGCGGCCTGGGCCACGACGAGGCTGGCGGTATCGATAACGGACATTGAATTCTCCTGCGTTTGAGTCTGTTTGGGTTTATCGCTATGTTTTTAATGCGCCCATCCCCGCGCGAGCCATGGATAGGGCAAGCCGACTATTGTATATAGGTTATAGCCAGCCTTTAACTAGGGTGTCTTCCCAGGCGCCGGACGGCTGCCTCATCAATAGATGGCCTGTCGGGTCAAATGGGGGCAAAACGCCAGGGGAAAAGCCCCCTGGGGGTGTTTTTCCGCTTCCGGCAGCAAAAAGGCCAGGCTACTCGATGCCTCGGGCGCGATCCGCCGCGAACTGGGCCCGCCAGGCGTTAAAGCGCCCCTCGGCGATGGCCTCGCGCATTTCCTTCATGATAGTCAGATAGAAGTGCAGGTTGTGCAGCGTATTCAGGCGCGCCCCGGTGATTTCGTTGGCGCGCTGCAGGTGATGGAGGTAGGCGCGCGAGAAATTGCCGCAGGTGTGGCAGCCGCAGCTCGGGTCCAGCGGGCGGGTGTCGTCGCGGTACTTGGCGTTGCGGATCTTGACGTCGCCGAACCGGGTGAACAGCCAGCCGTTGCGGGCATTGCGCGTGGGCATGACGCAGTCGAACATGTCCACGCCGCGGCTCACGCCCTCGACCAGGTCTTCCGGCGTGCCCACGCCCATCAGGTAGCGGGGGGCCTGCGCCGGCAGCTTGGGCGTCACGTGCGCCAGGATGCGCATCATGTCTTCCTTGGGCTCGCCGACCGACAGGCCGCCGATGGCGTAGCCGTGGAAGCCGATGTCCTGCAGCCCGGCCAGGGATTCGTCGCGCAGCGCCTCGTACATGCCGCCCTGGACGATGCCGAAGAGGGCGTTGGGGTTGCCCAGGCGGTCGAATTCCTCGCGCGAGCGGCGCGCCCAGCGCAGCGACATCCGCATCGAACGCGCCGCTTCCTCGGTGGTGGCGGGCCGGCCGTCGATCTCATAGGGGGTGCATTCGTCGAACACCATGACGATGTCGGAATTGAGCGAGCGCTGGATGCGCATGGACTCTTCCGGCGTCAGGAACAGGCGCGCGCCGTCGATCGGGGAGGCGAACTTCACGCCTTCCTCGGTGATCTTGCGCATGCCTTGCAGGCTGAACACCTGGAAACCGCCGGAATCGGTCAGGATGGGCTTGTCCCACTGCATGAAGCCATGCAGCCCGCCGTGCTTTTCCATGATTTCCGTGCCCGGGCGCAGCCACAGGTGGAAGGTGTTGCCCAGCACGATCTGCGAGCCGATTTCCTTCAGCTCGTGCGGCATCATCGCCTTGACGCTGCCGTAGGTGCCCACGGGCATGAAGATGGGGGTTTCGACCACGCCATGGTTCAGCGTGATGCGGCCGCGGCGGGCGCCGCCATCGGTGGCGAGCAGTTCGAAGTTCAGTCCGGTCATGGGGCGGGGCTTTCGATAAACATGGCGTCGCCATAGCTGAAGAAGCGGTAGCGCTGGGCAACCGCGTGGGCGTAGGCGCGGCGGATCGGCTCGATGCCGGCAAGCGCCGACACCAGCATCAGCAGGGTCGACTGGGGCAAATGGAAATTGGTGACCAGGGCGTCCACGACGCGGTACTGGTAGCCGGGCGTGATGAACAGGCGGGTGTCGCCCTGGGCGGCGGCCAGCGGCAGGCCGGCGGCCGTGCGGCCCTCGGTCTGGGCGGCCGCGGACTCCAGCGCGCGCACGCTGGTGGTGCCCACGGCGATCACGCGGCCTCCCTGTGCGCGGGCGGCGGCGATGGCGTCCACGGTGGCCTGGGGCACCGTGAACCATTCCGCGTGCATGACGTGGTCGGCCAGATTGTCCACGCGCACCGGCTGGAAGGTGCCTGCGCCCACGTGCAGGGTGACGAAGGCGCGCGCCACGCCCAGCTCGGCCAGGCGGTCCAGCGTGGGCTGGTCGAAGTGCAGGCCGGCGGTGGGGGCCGCCACCGCGCCGGGCTCGCGGGCGTAGACCGTCTGGTAGCGGTCGTCATCGCCGGCGTCGGCCGCGTGCGTGATGTAGGGCGGCAGCGGGGTGGCGCCGTGCGCGTCCAGCAGTTCCAGCACGGGGCCGGGAAAGCGGATGTCGAAGAGTTCGCCTTCGCGGCCCAGCACCGTGGCCTCGAAGGCGTCGGCCAGGCGCAGCACCATGCCGGCCCCGGGCGACTTGCTGGCGCGCACATGGGCCAGGACGCGGTCGGTTTCGGTGATGCGTTCGACCAGCACCTCTATCTTGCCGCCGGTGATCTTGTGGCCGGCCAGGCGCGCCTTGATGACGCGCGTGTCGTTGAACACCAGCAGATCGTGGGGACGTAGCAGCGCGGCCAGGTCGGCGAACCGCCGGTCATGCAACTGGCTGGCGCCGTCCAGGTGCAGCAGGCGGCTGCCCGTGCGCTCGGCGGCCGGCGTCTGCGCGATGAGCTCGGGCGGCAGGTCGTAATTGAAATCGGAAACGGTGAAGGACTGGGTCACGCGGATATCTGGATCAGAGGGAACAGGCCGTGTAAAGGCGGCCGGGCCGGGCCGGCCGCGCTTGGGGCAACCCGCCATTGTAAAGGGACCGTTAATAGGGGCGGAACCGTGGGCGGAACAAGGGGCGGAACAAGGGTAGAGCCAGCCGCGCCATCGTCCCGCTTTTTTCCTGCCGCACGGGACGGTTTCCGCCGTATAACCGTGTTCTGTGCCGTAGCGGATCGGCGCTATCCATAACGATATCCGCCCAGAAAGGAGACTGCGCATGACCCCACGTTGTTCTCTTACGGCCGCCGCCCTGGCGGGCCTGCTGGCCGTGGCCGCCGCGCCCGCGCTGGCCCAGGTGAAGATTGGCGCCACCCTGTCCACGACCGGGCCCCAAGCGTCGCTGGGCATTCCCGAACGCAACACCATCAGCCTGCTGCCGTCCGAGATCGGCGGGGTGAAGGTGGAATATGTGGTGCTGGACGACGCGTCGGACACGACGCGGGCCGTCAGCAACTCGCACAAGCTGATTTCCGAGAACAAGGTGGACCTGATCGTCGGGTCTTCCACCACGCCCAACACCATGGCCATGCTGGACACGGTGGCCACGGGCGCGACCCCCGTGATCACGCTGGCGTCGTCGGCCCGGCTGATCGAGCCGGTGGACGACAAGCGCCGCTGGATATTCAAGACGCCGCACTCGGATTCGCTGATGGCCGAGGGCATCGCGCGCCACGCCGCCGCCAACGGCGTGAAAAAGCTGGCCTTCATCGGCTTCAACAATGCGTTGGGCGAAACCTTCTGGGTGGAAATCGAGAAGGCGGCCAAGAAGCACGGCATCGAGGTGGTCGGCAAAGAGAGCTTCGCGCCCACCGACACCTCGGCCGTCGCCCAGACGCTCAAGATCGTGGGGGCGGCGCCCGATGCGGTGGTAGTCGGCGCGTCGGGCACGCCCGCCGCCATGCCGGCCCGGGCGCTGCGCGAGCGCGGCTTCCAGGGCAAGATCTATTTCAACCACGGCGTGGCCAACAACGACTTCCTGCGCGTTTGCGGCACGTCCTGCGAAGGCGCCTGGGTGCCGGTGGGGCCGGTGATGGTGGCGGACCTGCTACCCGACGGCCACCCCGCGAAGGCCACCGCGCAGGCCTTCATCAAGAAATACGAGTCCGCCAACGGTCCGGGCAGCGTGTCGCTCTTCGGCGCTTACACCTGGGACGTGGGCCTGTTGCTGCAACAGGCGATTCCCGTTGCGCTGAAGTCGGCCAAGCCGGGCACGCCGGAATTCCGCGCCGCGCTGCGCGACGCGCTGGAAAACGTCAAGAACCTGCCCACGGCGACGGGCGTGGTCAACATGAGCCCGACCGATCACAACGGGTTGGACGAACGCGCGCTGGTCATGGCCACGGTCGCATCCGGCAAATGGCGGCTGCAGAAATAAAAGCGGCGGGATGGCGGTCCGGGCGGCCTGGCGCCGCCCGTAACCGTCCCAGGTTTTGTATGCTCTCGGTTTTGCTGGACGAGCAACCGGGTGAACGTGGCATGACGGGACAGGCGATTAAGCGTGTGGGCGGACTGAGGCAATGGCTGGCCGGCGGACTGCTGGCCCTGGCCGCGGGCGCCGCGGTGGCGCAGGTCCCGGGCCTGCCGCCCAATGTGATCAATGCCTGGAAAGCCAGCAAGCTGCCCGACAGCGCGTTGTCCCTGGTGGTTCAGGAAGTGGGCGGTCCGCGCCTGGTGACGCTGAACGCCAAAGAGGCCCGCAATCCCGCATCGGTGATGAAACTGGTCACGACCTGGGCGGCGCTTTCCGAGCTGGGCCCCAATTACGTCTGGCGCACCGAGTTCATGACGGCGCCGGGCGCCAAGCCAGACGCCAAGGGGGCGCTGACCGGTCCGTTGTACCTGCGGGCTGGCGGCGACCCGCAGTTCCTGATGCAGGACCTGTGGGCGCTGCTGCGCGAATTGCGCCTGCGCGGCGTCAAGCAGATCAACGATCTGGTGATCGACCGCAGCATTTTCGGCCAGGTGGCGACAGATCCCGGCGCGTTCGACGGCGCGCCCGACCGGGCCTACAACGCCAGCCCGGATGCCCTGATGGTGGGTTTTGGCGCCTTGCGCCTGCTGTTCACGCCGGATCCCGTCGCCAACAAATGGGTGCCGCTGATCGATCCGCCGCTGCCCGGCCTGAAGATCGAAGGCCGGGTGGAATGGAGCGACGTCCGCTGCCCCGGCCCCCCCGTAGTCACGACCGATCCGCTCATCACGCAGCAGGGCGTCACCATCCGGGTGAACGGCAAGGTGGCCGGCTCCTGCGGCGAATTCAGCCTGTACCGCCTGGCGCTGTCCCAGCCCGAGTACGCCACCGAGGTGTTCCGCATGCTCTGGAAGGAGCTGGGCGGCACGTTCAAGGGGCAGGTCCGTTCCGGCATGGTGCCGCCCGACGCGGTGGTGCTGGCCTCGCATGACTCGCCCACGCTGGCCGAGGCGATCCGCCAGATCAACAAGCGCAGCAACAACGTCATGGCGCGGACCCTGCTGCTCACGCTGGGTGCGGAGCGCGGCCGCCGCCCGGCCACCGTCGGCAGCAGCGAGGCGGTGGCCAAGGATCTGCTGGCCAAGCAGGGGCTGGACATGCCCGAGCTGGTCATCGACAACGGCGCCGGCCTGTCGCGGGACGCCCGGGTGTCCGCCGACAGCCTGGCGTCGATGCTGACCGTGGCCTGGAATTCGCCGGTGATGCCGGAATACATTTCATCCTTCGCGATCGCCGGCGTGGACGGCACCGTGCGCCGCCGCCTGAAGGGCAACGGCACGCTCGGCATGGCCCACCTGAAGACGGGCTCCCTGCGCGACGTGCGCTCGATCGCCGGTTACGTGCTGGGCGCCAGCGGCAAGCGCTACGTGGTCGTCAGCATCGTCAACCACGAACAGGCGGGCGCCGTGCGCGCCTTTGACGACGCCTTGATCTCCTGGCTAACCGAACTATGAAGGTGAGCCCCCACGCCGCGCGCACGTTGTGCGCTTGCTGCCCCCCAAGGGGGCGACCCCGCCTTGGGGCGGCCCGGCGGCGGGGTGGCAATTCTTGCGGGCGCGCAGTGCGTGAACGCCCCTAAACCGATTACGATCCTCTGGTGGCTCGCAAGCGGGCGGCGCATGCGCGCCGCGCCGTTCCGGTTCCACCCGAGGCGCAAACCCTGACCCTCAAATATTCTGGAGTGTTACGCACATGCCCGTGCACGAAATCCGCCATCCGCTGATCCGCCACAAGCTCGGGATCATGCGCCGCGCCGACCTCAGTACCAAGAGCTTCCGTGAACTGTCGCAGGAAGTGGGCGCGCTGCTGACGTATGAAGCGTCCAAGGATCTGCCGCTGGCCCCCGCTACCGTCGAAGGCTGGTGCGGCTCGGTCCAGGTGGAGAAGATCGCCGGCAAGAAGGTCACCGTGGTGCCCATCCTGCGCGCCGGCATCGGCATGCTGGACGGCGTGCTCAGCCTGATCCCGGGCGCGAAGGTCAGCGTGGTGGGCGTGGCCCGCAACGAAGAGACGCTGGAAGCGCATACCTACCTGGAACGCCTGGTCGGGGAACTGGACCAGCGCCTGGCGCTGATCGTCGACCCGATGCTGGCCACCGGCGGCTCGATGGTCGCGGCCATCGATCTGCTCAAGCGCGCCGGCTGCAAGGAAATCCGCGCGCTGGTGCTGGTGGCCGCGCCGGTCGGCATCGATGCCGTGCTGGCCAAGCACCCGGACGTGCACATCTACACGGCGTCCATCGACGACGGCTTGAACGAGCACGGCTACATCATGCCGGGCCTGGGCGACGCCGGCGACCGCATCTTCGGCACCACGCAGAAGACGGAATAGTCCCCTGCCAGCCCGCGGCGCGGACCCTTTTCGCAAGGGCCGGCGCTACGCGGCCAGCGGCTGGCGCCGGCCATCCAGATGCTGGCCGAACCAATGCAATTGCGGCGCCAGCCCGGCGACCTCGCCCACGATCAACAGGGCGGGGGAGCGGATGTCATGCGCCTGGGCCAGTTCGGGCAGGCGCTCGAGCGCGCCCGACAGCACCCGCTGTTCCGGCCGGCTGCCGTTTTCGATCAGCGCGAACGGCGTCTGGGGCGAACGGCCATGGCGCAGCAGGCGCGCCGTCAGCAGGTCGAGCTGCCCGACGCCCATGTAGAACGCCAGCGTCTGTTTTTCGCGGGCCAGCGCGGGCCAGTCGAGGTTGTCCTCGTCGTCGCGGCAATGCGCCGTGACCAGCCGCAGCGACTGCGCATGTTCGCGGTGCGTCAGCGGAATGCCGGCATAGGCCGCACAGGCGAGCGCCGCGGTGATGCCGGGCACCACCTCATAGCGCACGCCATGGGCGCGCAGAAATTCCAGTTCTTCGCCGCCACGGCCAAAGATGAAGGCGTCGCCGCCCTTCAGCCGGACGACGCGGCGGCCGGCGTGTGCATGCTCCACCAGCAGCGCATGGATGCGCGCCTGGGTCGCGTGATGGTTTTCACCGGGCAGCTTGCCCACCGGCACGCGTTCCGCGTCGCGGCGCGCCAGCGACATGACCTCGTCGCTGACCAGGCGGTCGTACAGGATGACGTCGGCTTCGTTCAGGGCGCGCAAGGCCTTCAGGGTCAGCAGGCCGGGGTCGCCGGGGCCGGCGCCCACCAGCACCACGCTGCCCGTCGCGGGGGCGATCGGCGCGTCCAGGGCGGCGGTCAGCGCGGCTTCGGCCTGCGCCGGCTGCTGCTGGCGCAGGAATCCGGCCACCGGGCCGTCCAGCAGCCAGTCATAGAAGCGGCGGCGCGCGCCCAGGTCGGGGTGGCTGGACCGGATGCGCTTGCGGTAGGCGGCGGCCAGTGCCGCCAACTGGCCCAGCGTGTGGTCGAACAGCGATTCGATGCGTTCGCGGATGCGGCGGGCCAGCACGGGCGCCACGCCGGACGAGGAGATGGCGACGATGACGGGGGACCGGTCCACGATGGACGGCACCTGGAAGGACGACAGTTCCGGGTCGTCCACCACATTGCTGAAGATGCGGCGCGCCTGGGCGGCCTGGGACACCGCGGCGTTGGTGGCGCGGTCATCGGTGGCGGCCACGACCAGCCAGACGGCTTCCAGCCAGGCAGGATCGAACCGCCCCGGCAGGTGGCGGATGCGGCCTTCGGCCGCCAGCGCGGCCAGGGCGGGCGTCAGCGCGGGAGCGCCCACGACCACGTCGGCACAGGCCTCCAGCAGGGCGAGCGTCTTGCGTTCGGCGACGGCGCCGCCGCCCACCACCAGTACCAGCCGATCCTTCAGATCGGCAAAAATCGGGAAAAGCTTCATGAATGCCAGCCTCGGGCGTACCCGGCTCAATGTGGGTCGATCATAGGGACGGGCTTTCATCCCCACAACTTTTGATTTCTTTATTCCTTATAGCCATAACTTATTTGGCATGGCGCCTAGGCGCTGCCCAGCCACTGGCTCATCTCGACGACCTCGCGGGCGACTTCGCCCAGCCGCTTCTGGCTTTGCATGGCGCGTTCGCGCAGCAGCCGGTGGGCCTCGTCCTCGGCAATGCCGCGCGCTTTCATGAGGATACCCTTGGCCTTCTCCACCCATTGGCGGTCGGCCAAACGCAGTTGGGCCTCGCGCAGTGCTTCGCGGCGCGATTTTTCCATGGCGAACCGCTCGATCGCCACCGTCAGCAGCGGCTCGATGCGGGCGGCCGGCACATCGCCCACCACGTAAGCGGCCACGCCGGCGCGCAAGGCGGTGCGTATGGTTTCGCGGTTGCCGTTGTCGGTGAACATCACGACGGGGCGGTCGCTGTGCTCACTGGCCACACAGACGTTTTCCAGCGTGTCGCGCCCGGGGGCGTCGCTGTCGATCAGCACCACGTCCGGCGCGGCCTGGGCGATGCTGGCGGCCAGGTCCATGCCGGGCGCCACTTCCGCCACGACATGCACGCCCGCCGCGGCAAGCGTCAGCCGCAGCGACGCCGCGCGTCCTTCGCCATCGTTCAGCAGCATGACCTTCAGCATGAGATTCCCCCTGATGCATGGAAGATGCAAGTTCCGTGCCATCGCGCTTGCGCGCGGCGGCTGGGGCGCGCGCACGGCGGCGGGGCACGCCCCGCACGCGGATGGTGCGCCGCCGCAACAGGCGCGCACCACTTTGGTTCGCACCCCGTTTCGGCGGCGTTGCGCGCAGCCCGCCGGCCCGCGCGCAACGCCAGTATCCGCGCGCCTCGCGGCCCGATCCGGCCGGCACGCGGCAGACCTGGCACAGGGATTGCTTGAGTAAAACCGGGGCGGCCAACGGCGGTCGCCCGACGCAACGCGCCGCAACACGCGGCAAGGGACAACGACGTTCCGCAGCGCCATCGGATGGTTTCCGTGGCGCGCGGGACGTTTTTTTTTGCCGCTTTCTTCCAGGAGCCCTGCATGACGCCAGTGAACCGTAGCCCCTCGACCCACGCCGCCAGCGGCGACATGGCCGCCAACGCCGGACGCCGCAAATGGCTGAGCGGGACGGCGCGCGCGGTGGCCGGCGCCAGCCTGCTGTCGCTGGTTGACCCGCTGGTGCGCGCCGGCGCCTGGGCCGCCGGCACCGACGCGCCGGAAAAGACCGAGGTAAAGATCGGCTTCATCCCGCTGACCGACTGCGCGTCGGTGGTGATGGCGTCGGTGCTGGGCATAGACAAGAAGTACGGCGTGAAGATCACGCCGTCGAAGGAAGCGTCCTGGGCCGCCGTGCGGGACAAGCTCATGAATGGCGAGCTGGACATGGCGCACGTCCTGTATGGCCTGGTCTACGGCGTGCACCTGGGCGTCGGCGGGCCGAAAAAGGACATGGCGGTGCTGATGAGCCTTAACCAGAATGGCCAGGCGATCACGCTGTCGAACAAGCTGCTGGAGGCGGGCGCGCGCGACGGCGAATCGCTGGCCAAACTGATGGCGTCGGACAAGCGCGAATACACCTTCGCCCAGACGTTTCCCACCGGCACGCACGCGATGTGGCTGTACTACTGGCTGGCGGCCTATGGCATCAACCCCATGAAGGACGCCAAGGTCATCACCGTGCCGCCGCCCCAGATGGTGGCGAACATGCGCGTGGGCAACATGGACGGCTATTGCGTGGGCGAGCCCTGGGGCGCGCGCGCCATCATGGACAAGATAGGCTTCACCACGGTCACGTCCCAAGGCATCTGGACCGATCACCCCGAGAAGGTGCTGGGGACCAGCGCCGACTTCGTGTCGCGCAATCCGAACACGGCGCGCGCGGTTACCGCCGCGATTCTCGAGGCCGGCAAATGGATCGACGCGTCTCCGGAAAACCGCCGCAAGACGGCCGAGACCATTGCCGCCAAGTCCTACGTCAATACGGACGCCAGCGGCATCGTGGATCGCATGCTGGGCCACTACGACGATGGCCTGGGCAAGAAGTGGACGGACGAGCACGCCATGCGCTTCTACGCCGACGGCTCCGCCAACTTCCCCTACCTGAGCGACGGCATGTGGTTCCTGACGCAGCACAAGCGCTGGGGCCTGTTGAAGGAGCATCCCGATTATCTGGCCATGGCCACGCAGATCAATCGCATCGATGTCTACAAGCAGGCCGCGCAGGCCGCCGGCGTGGCGCTGCCCGCCAGCGACATGCGTGCATCGAAACTCATCGACGGCGTGGTCTGGGATGGCAGCAATCCCGCGGCCTATGCCGACGGATTCAAGGTCAAGGCCTGAGCGCCGATACGAAAAGGGGACTCGCAATGTCTACCGTAACGACGATAAGCCGCGGCGACGAGCTGGCCGCGCTGTGGCGGGAACGCCTGGAATCCGCGCTGAAGGCGGTGGTGGGGCCTGTGGCCGGATTTGCGCTGCTGGTGCTGGTCTGGCAGGCGGTGGCGATGCGGATACCGGAAATCCCCACGCCCGGCGTCACCTGGCACGCGGCGGCGGAGCTGTTTTCGGACCCCTTCTATGACAACGGCCCGAACGACAAAGGCATCGGCTGGAACCTGCTGGCCTCGTTGCAGCGCGTGGGAGCCGGGTTCGGCCTGGCGGCGCTGGTCGGCATTCCGGTGGGTTTCGCCATCGGGCGATACGCGGCCGTGCGCGCCATGTTCTCGCCCATCGTCAGCCTGCTGCGGCCGGTGTCGCCGCTGGCCTGGCTGCCGCTGGGGCTGCTGCTGTTCAAGGCGGCCGATCCCGCCGCGATCTGGGCCATTTTCATCTGTTCCATCTGGCCCATGATCATCAATACCGCCGTGGGCGTGTCGCGCGTGCCGCAGGACTATCTGAACGTGGCGCGCGTGCTGAACCTGTCGGAATGGAAGGTCACGACGAAGGTGCTGCTGCCCGCCGTGCTGCCCTACATGCTGACCGGCGTGCGGCTGTCGATCGGCACCGCGTGGCTGGTGATCGTGGCGGCGGAAATGCTGACCGGCGGCACGGGCATCGGATTCTGGCTGTGGGACGAGTGGAACAACATGAAGGTGGAGCACATCGTCATCGCCATCTTCGTGATCGGCGTCGTGGGACTGTTGCTGGAAACCCTGCTGGTCGCGCTGGCCCGCCATTTCACCTATACCGAGGAATAGCGCCATGAAGAAATTCGTACGTATCGAACGCGTGGGACAGACGTTCAACACCCGCAAGGGCGCCTTCGTGGCGCTGCGCGATATCGACCTGACGGTCGAGCAGGGCGAGTTCATCACGCTGATCGGCCATTCCGGTTGCGGCAAGTCCACCCTGCTGAACCTGATCGCCGGCCTGACCCGGCCGACCAGCGGCGTGCTGCTGTGCGCCGAACGCGAGATCACGGGCCCCGGCCCGGATCGGGCGGTGGTGTTCCAGAACCATTCGCTGCTGCCGTGGCTGAACTGTTTCCAGAACGTGCACCTGGCGGTCGAACGCGTGTTCGGGGCCAGGGAGAAGCCTGCGCAGCTTGCCGAGCGCACGCGCGCGGCGCTGGATCTGGTGGGCCTGTTGCCCGCGCAGAACAAGCTGCCGCGGGAAATATCGGGCGGCATGAAGCAGCGGGTGGGCATCGCGCGCGCGCTGGCGATCGAGCCGGGCGTGCTGCTGATGGACGAGCCCTTTGGCGCGCTGGATGCGCTGACCCGCGCGCATCTGCAGGACGAGCTGCTGAAGATCGTGGCCAAGACACGCACGACCACCATCATGGTGACGCACGACGTGGACGAGGCCGTGCTGCTGTCCGACCGCATCGTCATGCTGACCAACGGCCCGGCGGCGACCATCGGCGAAATCCTGCCCGTGCCCTTGTCCCGGCCGCGCGACCGGGTGCGGCTGGCCAACGATGCGGTCTACCTGGCGTGCCGCGCCTCGGTCGTCGATTTCCTGCATCGCCGCCACGGCAACCCCGAGCGCTCGCAGGCCGTAGCGCAGGTGAATGCGGTCCTGGCCGCGGCCCCCGCCCCGCTGGAGGAAGCGGGCGCCTCGCGCGCCGCCGCATAGAGGCCGCCATGGACGCGAAGCAGAAGCTGGTGGTGGTGGGCAACGGCATGGCGGGCATACGCACGGTCGAAGAGCTGCTCAAACTGGCGCCGGACCTCTACGACATCACGGTGTTCGGCGCCGAGCCCTACACCAACTACAACCGCATCCTGCTGTCGCCCGTGCTGACCGGCGAGCAGACCTTGCAGGACATCGTGCTCAATGACGAGGACTGGTATGCCCGCCACGGCATCCGCCTGCTGCTCAACCGCAAGGTGGTGGGCATCGACCGGGCGCGGCGCACGGTGCTGGCCGACGACGGCACGCGCACCCCGTACGACCGGCTGCTGCTGGCCACCGGGTCCAATCCCTTCATCCTGCCCGTGCCGGGTCATGACCTGGAAGGCGTAATCGCCTTTCGCGACATCCGCGACGTCAATCTGATGATCGCGGCATCCTCGCGCTACCGGCACGCGGTGGTGATCGGCGGCGGCCTGCTGGGCCTGGAGGCCGCCAACGGCCTGGCGGCGCGCGGCATGAACGTGTCTGTCGTGCATCTGGGCGCCGCGCTGCTGGACCGGCAACTGGACGGAGAGGCGGCGGCGCTGTTGCGCCAAAGCCTGGAGGCCCGCGGGCTGACGTTCCTGCTGCAGCGCCAGACCCAGGCGATCCTGGGCGGGGACGACGGGCGCGTGCGCGCGCTGCGCTTCGCGGATGGGCACGAGATACCCGCGGACTTGGTGGTGATGGCCGTGGGCGTACGGCCGAACACCGAATTGGCGCAACGCTGCGGGCTGCACGTGGAGCGCGGCGTGGTGGTCAGCGATACGCTGCAGACCTACGACCCGCGCATCTATGCGGTGGGCGAATGTGTCAGCCATCGCGGCACCGCCTATGGCCTGGTCGCGCCCTTGTTCGAACAGGCGAAGGTGGCGGCCAACCATCTGGCGCTGCACGGCATCGGCCGCTACGAAGGCAGCGTCACGTCGACCAAGCTGAAAGTCACCGGCATCGACCTGTTCTCCGCCGGCGATTTCACGGGCGGCGCGCAGACGGAATCGATCACGCTGGCCGATACGCCCGGCGGCGTCTACAAGAAACTGGTGATCCGCGACGGCAGGCTGGTGGGCGCCTGCCTGTACGGGGACACGGCGGATAGCGCCTGGTATGTGCGCCTGATCCGCGAGGGCGCGGGCATCGCGGCCTTGCGCGACCGGCTCATGTGCGGCGAAGGCGCGGCGGGCGAATAAGGGATGGACATGCCGTTGACACGCCGGATTGAAACGAAGGACGCGGACGTCCGGGAGGTCGCATCGGTCTGCTGCTATTGCGGCACCGGCTGCGGCGTGCGCGTGCAGGCGCGCGGCAACGCCGTGCTGAGCGTGCGCGGCGATGAACAGCACCCGGCCAATCGGGGCAAGCTGTGCAGCAAGGGGCTGGCCTTGGCCGATACGGTGCGGCGCGATGGCGCGCGCGTGCTGTCGGCGCAGTGGCGCGAGGCGCGCGGCCTGCCCTTGCGGGACATCGGGCTGGAGCAGGCCCTGGAGGTGGCGGCCGGAAAACTGGCCGACACGATCGTCCGGCACGGCCCGGATGCGGTGGGCTTCTACCTGTCCGGCCAGTTGCTGACCGAGGACTACGCAGTCTTCAACAAGCTGGCGCGGGCGCTGGCGGGCACCAACAACATCGACACCAATTCCCGGCTGTGCATGTCCAGCGCGGTGTCGGGCTACAAGCGCACGCTGGGCGCCGATGCCCCGCCCGCGTGCTACGACGACCTGGAACTGGCGGACACGGTGCTGATCGCCGGGTCCAATATGGCGTACGCCCACCCCGTGCTGTTCCGCCGGCTGGAGGCGGCGCGCGCGAACCGGCCCGGCATGAAGGTGATCGCGATCGATCCCCGGCGCACCGATACCGCAGCCTTCGCGGACCTGCACCTGCCGCTGGCGCCCGGTTCGGACGTGGCGCTGTTCAACGCCATGCTGAACGTCATGCTGCGAGAGGGGCTGGTCGACCACGGCTACATCCAGCGCCACACCGAAGGCTTCGACGCGATCCGGGCGCGGGTGGAGGCGTACACGCCCGCCATGGCGGGGCGGATCTGCGGCCTTGCGGCGCAAGACATCGTGCAGGCGGCACGCTGGTTTGGCCAGGCCGGCGCGGCGCTGTCGCTCTACACGATGGGCCTGAACCAGTCGGCCAGCGGCACCGACAAGAACGCCGCGCTGATTCATCTGCACCTGGCGACGGGCCAGATCGGGCGTCCGGGTGCGGGGCCGCTGTCGCTGACCGGCCAGCCCAATGCCATGGGCGGCCGCGAGGCCGGCGGCATGGCGACCTTGCTGCCGGGCCACCGCGACCCGGCGTCGGCGGCGGACCGCGCCGAGGTGGCGCGGCTGTGGGGCGTGGATCGCCTGCCCGACACGCCCGGGGCGACGGCGCTGGACATGTTCGACGCGGCGCTCGACGGGCGCATCAAGGTGCTGTGGATCGCGGCAACCAATCCCGCCCAGTCGCTGCCGGACCAGGCGCGGGTGCGCGCCGCGCTGGAACGCGCCGAGTTCGTGATCGTGCAGGAGGCGTTTTCCGGCACCGAGACGCTGGCCTATGCCGACCTGGTGCTGCCGGCGGCGACCTGGCCGGAGAAGTCCGGCACCGTGACCAATTCCGAGCGGCGCATCAGCCGGGTCCGCGCGGCGATCGCGCCGCCCGGCGATGCGCAGCCCGACTGGCGGCTGGCGCAGGCGGTCGCCCGGCGGCTCGCCGCCCGCATCGCGCCGGGCAAGGCCGCGCTGTTCGACTACCGCGATGAAAGCGAGGTCTATGCCGAGCACGTCCGCCTGACCGCCGGCCGGGACCTGGACTACAGCGGACTGGACTACGAAATCCTGCAACGGCAAGGGCCGCAGCAATGGCCGTACCGCGAGGGGCAGGGGACGGCGCGCCTGTATGCCGATGGCGTGTATCCCACCGCCAGCGGCCGCGCCCGCTTTTGCGACGTGGCATGGCGCCCCACCGCCGAGCTCGTGTCCGCGGAGTTTCCCCTGCAGCTCACCACGGGCCGGCTGCGCGACCACTGGCACACGATGGCGCGCACCTCGCTGGCGCGCGCGCTGACCCAGCATGTCGAAGAGCCCTGGGTGTCCCTGCATCCCGACGACATGCGCCGGCTGAAGCTGGATGCAGGCACCCTGACGCGGCTGCGGTCCAGCCGGGGCAGCGTGGTGCTGCCCGCGCAGGCGGACGACGCGGTGCAGCCCGGCCATGCCTTCGTGCCGATGCATTGGGGCAGCGCCTACATGGCGGGCCTGGGCGTGAACGCGCTGACCAGTCCCGCCGCCGATCCGGTCTCGCGCCAGCCGGAACTCAAGTTCAGCGCCGTGTCCGCCGAGCCCGCCGGCCTGGCGTGGCAGGCGGCGGCATGGCTGCAAGGCGACGGCCCGGCGCTGCGCGCGCGGCTGGCGCCGTGGCTGCGCCGCTTCGACTATGCCGTCGTGCTGCCGGCCGGGGCGGGCGGTGTGCGGCTCAGGCTGGCGGCGTGCGCCGCCCCGGCGGCCGCGCTGCTGGATGAGCTGGCCGATGCGCTGGCGTTGCGCCGGGCCGAGGTGGCCTACGACGATCCGTCGCGCGGCTTCATGCGCCGGGTCGCGCTGGAACAGGGCGCGTTGCGCGCCTTTCTGCTGGCCGGCGACCTGCGCGCCCAGGATGCGCTGCTGGCCTGGGCGGCGGGAGGGGACGCGCCCGCCAGCGTCGCCGCCTTATTGATGGGACGCATCGCGGGGGCGGCGCGCTCGCGCACGATCTGCGTCTGCAACGGCGTCAGCGAGGCGGCAATCCTGGGCGGCATCGGCCGGGGCTGCGACCTGGCGGCGTTGAAGGCCACGCTGGGCTGCGGCACCGGCTGCGGTTCATGCGTGCCGGAGATTCAGTCCCTGATCGCGCGCAGGCCCGCCGCGCAAGCGCTTGCGTAGCCCCCGCATGGCCTGAAACACGCGGCCCGAAGGCAGGCCGCGCCCGACACGTTCCGACATACGCCGGGCGCGGCAACCGGTGTAGTATCAAGCCAGCCGCCGCGCCAGTGCGGGCGGCGTTTTCTGATTTCTGGAGTGGCTTGTGACGATGCGAAAAATGGCATCCCTGGTTTTTGCGGCCGGCGCGCTCGGCGCGGCCGCGACGGCGCAGGCCGGCGTGTGCGATGCGCAATTCATGCATGACGGCGGCGCGGTCCAATTGACCGGCTCGGGCAACCTGGCGCTGGGCGCCGACCTGACCTTCGCCGAGGTTACAAAAAGCAATGGCGACAATTGCCGCGCGCGCGTGCAGGGCGTGGCCCGGTTCAGCTATGCGGGCCTGCCGCCCGGCAAATCCAAACTCGACTACCTGATGACGGTCAAGGGCGGCCAGGCCACCTTCCTGCGCTACGCCAGCGCCGGCGAAGCCCCCCAACCCTCCGAAGGCCAGTTCGACCTGCGCATGCTGGGTCTCTTTGCCTACGACGGAAAACTCAACCCGGGCCAGAAGCTGCCCGGCTCGTCGTTCCGCCTGAAGATCGGCAAGGAAGCGCCCGTCGGCGGCCAGCCCAGCACCACGGTGCGCATCGGCGAAAAAACGGTGGGCAGCAAGACGGCGGTGGATACCGCCTTGGGCAAGCAGTCCTGCCATCCGATCACCTACACGCGCAACTCCGATCCCACCATGGCCACCTTCCAGGGCCTGACCATTCCGATCCCCGGCATGAACACCACGGTCACTGATTGGTACTGCCCCGCCGTGAATCTGGTGATGAAGCAGGATATCGATCAGGGGGGCGTGAAGTCCGCCGTTGAGATTACGCAGATCAAGTAGCACCCGGTAGCAAGCGCGCCATGTTCATCCCATGGCGGCTGGTATGATGGTTTCGTCATGGACACACAACAGGAGCTCAAGAAATGGCAACGAGAAAATCCGAAGACGTCGCAAAAGAAAAACTCATCGACAGTGTCAAGACCAGCCTGAATGATGCCGAAAGCCTGCTGCGCGAAGCCGCCAGCAGCACCGGCGACAAGGCCAACGAACTGCGCGACCGCGCCATGACGTCGCTCAAGCGCACGCGCGAAGCCTTGTACGAAGCTCAGGACGCCGTGCTCGAGCGTGGCCGCAAGGCCGCCCGCGCGACGGACGACTACGTGCATGACAATCCTTGGCAAGCCATCGGTGTTGCAGGCGTGACCGGCCTGCTGCTCGGCTTGCTGATCAGCCGCCGCTGATAAGGCAGGACGTCCGGGCGGGCGGCGCAGGCGTATTGCCGCGTCTCCCGCCCGTCGTCCTTTACGTCATGGGTCTACGAAAATCTGTTTTTGGCGTCGCGTCCAGCCTGGTCGGGCTGCTGCGCACGCGTCTGGAGCTGCTGGCTCTGGAAGCGGCGGATGAAAAGGCGCGCCTGCTGAAGCTGCTCGGCATGGCCTTCGCGGCCTTGCTCTTTCTGACGCTGGCCGTGCTGGTGGCTACCATCAGCGTCGCCGTGGCGTTCTGGCCCACCGAAGACCGCTACCTGGCCCTGGGCCTGCTGGCGGCGTTCTACGGCATTGTCGGCGTGGTGCTGTTGCTGGTGGTGCGGCATGGACTGGTCTACGGGCCGGCGCCATTCTCGGCCACCCTCGAAGAGCTTGGGCGCGACGCGGAACTGCTGGAACGGGTGCGCGATGCGCAAGGCGATGACGATTCGGCCGCGCGCCGGCGCGAGGAGGCCTGAACCATGCGGAAAAGATCTCCCACCATCGACCGCGCGGTCCGCATCGAACTGTTGCGCGCCCGCGCCGCCATCGAACGCGAATCGCTGGCGCAAAGCATCGTGTCCACCGGACGCAAGCTTGAGCCGGCGGCGCTGATCCGCGGCATGCTGCCGGGCCTGGCTTCCGGCGGCGCGTCCCGCTGGGCCTTGCAGGCGATCAGCCTGGCGCGGCGCTACCCCATCGTCAGTTCGTCCTTGTCCGCCATGTTCATGCGCGGGGGCAAGCGGTCCAAGCTCTTGAAGATCGCCGGCGGCGCTTTTGTCGGCTGGCAGTTGTTCAAGACCTGGCAGGGCATGCGCCAGGACCGGGACGGGGCCCCGCGCTAGCGGCGCCCCTGGCCTTTCCCCTTGGGAACGGTCCGGCAAAAAAAACCCCGCCTTCGTGGCGGGGTTTTGTTTACAGGCCCAGTTGCCCCCACAAGTCATCCACGCGCTTTTTGACATCGGCGTCCATCGTGATGGGAGTGCCCCATTCGCGTTGGGTTTCGCCGGGCCATTTGTTGGTGGCGTCCATGCCCATCTTGCCGCCCAGTCCCGACACCGGCGAGGCGAAGTCGAGGTAGTCGATCGGGGTGTTCTCGACCAGCAGCGTGTCGCGCACCGGGTCCATGCGGGTGGTCATCGCCCACACCACTTCCTTCCAATCGCGCGGGTTGATGTCTTCGTCCACCACCACGATGAACTTGGTATACATGAACTGGCGCAGGATGCTCCACAGGCCGAACATGACCCGTTTGGCGTGGCCCGCGTACTGCTTGCGGATCGACACCACGGCCAGGCGGTAGCTGCAGCCTTCGGGGGGCAGGTAGAAGTCCACGATTTCCGGGAGCTGGCGCCGCAGCAGGGGCACGAAGACCTCGTTGAGCGCCACGCCCAGCACGGCGGGTTCGTCGGGCGGTTTGCCGGTGTAGGTGGAGTGATAGATGGGATTGCGCCGCATCGTGATCCGCTCGACCGTGAAGACGGGGAACCAGTCCTGCTCGTTGTAGTAGCCGGTGTGGTCGCCGTAAGGGCCTTCCAGCGCCATCTCGTAGTCGGAATTGGGCGGCGGGTTCGCGCCTTCGGGCACGACAGGCTTGATGGCGCGCGGGTCGGAGGACGGCAGCAGATGGCCTTCCAGCACGATCTCGGCCCAGGCCGGCACGGAAAGGTCGCTGCCCAGCGCCTGCGCGACCTCGGTGCGCGAGCCGCGCAGCAGGCCGGCGAACTGGTATTCGGACAGGCTGTCCGGCACGGGCGTGACGGCGCCCAGCGTGGTGGCCGGGTCGGCGCCCAGCGCGACCGCGATGGGGAAGGGCGTGCCGGGGTGCGCGATGGCGTGGTCGCGGAAATCCAGCGCGCCGCCGCGATGCGACAGCCAGCGCATGATGAGCTTGTTGGGCCCCAGCAGCTGCTGGCGATAGATGCCCAGGTTCTGGCGCTTCGCGTTGGGGCCGCGTGTGATCACCAGCCCCCAGGTCAGGAGGGGCGCCACGTCCCCGGGCCAGCAGGTCTGGATCGGCAGGCGGGTCAGGTCCACGTCCTTGCCCTCCCAGACGATTTCCTGGCAGGCGGGGCCTTTGACGTTCTTGGGGCTCATGTCCCAGAGCGCGGCCTTCAGCATGGACACCTTGGCCAGCGCATCGCGCAGGCCTTTCGGGGCCTCGGGTTCACGCAGCGAGGCCAGCAGCTCGCCGATGTCGCGCAGGGCGCTGACGCTGTCGGCGCCCATGCCCCGGGCTACCCGCGAAGGCGTGCCGAACAGGTTCGTCAGCACCGGCATCTGCGCCGCGGCGCCGTCGTGCCGGGCATTTTCAAACAGCAGGGCGGGGCCCTCGGCGCGCAGCACGCGGTCGGAAATTTCGGTCATTTCCAGCCGGGTCGAGACCGGCGCGGCGATGCGTTTCAGGTCGCCCATCCGTTCAAGTTGGGCGAGGAAGTCTCTAAGGTCGCGGTATTTCACTACAGATCCCAGCGATTTGGTTACATTTCAGGTTCAAAGAGAGGTTAACATTGACTCCCTCTTTTTCACGCAGGAGGTTTTATGCCCGATGCGTCAGTGGCCAGCCTATTCAGGAACATGGCCCAAGGAGTGCACCAATATCTTGCCGAGTCCCTGCGCATCTGCTCCGTTTATCTGGGCATTGCGGTCATTGTGACGGTAAGCATGGGATTCGCCCTGCCTGGTTTGCGCGACCAGGCGTTGCATGTGCACAAAGCCTTGTTGACCGCCCTAGCGCCTTCATCCATGCAAACTGGCTCTGAAACCGACGCCGGTTCCGAACTGGGTTCCGACTCCGCGTCGGCAATTGCCATGGCCGTTCCTTCCACTCCCGCCAGCAATGCCACAGGCATGCTGGGGCCAGCCCGCGTTGCGCCTCCGGCGCCCAAGAAGCCTGCTTCGGTGGCGACGGGTCCGCAGGCGGAAGCCCTGCGCAACTATATCTCGCGCAAGTACAAGGTCGCCTATGACGCGACCGGCCCGCTCTTGAACACCGTCTACAAGGTCAGCCGCGAAAAGCAGCTCGACCCCTTGCTGGTCCTGGCCGTGATCGCCATCGAGTCCCGTTACAACCCGCTGGCGGAAAGCCACGTGGGCGCCCAGGGCCTGATGCAGGTGATGACCAGCGTGCACCAGGAGAAATTCGACGCGGTCGGCAAGACGGCGCTGGACCCGTCCGCCAACATCGGCGTCGGCGCCACGATCCTGCGCGACTGCATCAACCGCCGGGGTTCGGTGGATGGCGGACTGGCCTGCTATGTGGGTTCCACCGGGCCGGACGACAACGGCTACGGCGCCAAGGTGCAGGCGGAACGCCGGCGCCTGGCGCTGGCATCGGGCATCGCCTTGGCCCGCGACTGACATCCGGCGTTTTTGCGTCAGCGTCCCAGCAGTTTGCCCATCCGCGCCACGGCCTGTTCCAAGCGGTCCAGTCCTGTGGCGTAGGAAAAGCGCATGGTGTGGCGGCCATGGGCCGGTCCGAAGTCCAGCCCCGGCACGGCGGCCACGCCGGCTTCCAGCAGCAGGCGCTGCGAAAACGTGGCGCTGTCCATGCCCAGGCTGCTGATGTCGGCATAGATATAGAACGCGCCGTCCGGCTTGACCGGCACGTCGATGCCCAGGCGTTCGAATTCCGGCAGCAGGTAATCGCGGCGCTGCCTGAAGGCTTCGCGGCGATGCTCGAAGATCTTCAGCGCGGCGGGCGTGAAGCACGCCAGCGCCGCGTGCTGGGCCAGCGTGGGCGCACAGATCGCCAGGCTGGACGCGATTTTCTCCACGGGGGCCACCATGGACTGGGGCACGATCATCCAGCCCAGGCGCCAGCCCGTCATATGGAAGTACTTGGAAAAGCTGTTGATGACGATGATGTCGTCGTCCAGCGTCAGCGCCGATTGCGGCTGGCCGTCATAGGACAGGCCCAGGTAGATCTCGTCCACGATCGCGAAGCCGTCGCGCGCGCGCACTTGCGCCAGCAGTTCGGCCAGTTCGCCGTGGTCGATGGACGTGCCGGTGGGATTGCTGGGCGAGGCCACCAGCACGCCCTGCGTGGCGGGCGTCCAGTGCCGGGCCACGTCCTGGGCGGAAAGCTGGAAGCGCTTTTCGGCCGAGCTGGGGATAAGCCGGGGCACGCCGCCCGCGGCCAGCACGAAATTGCTGTTGGCCGGATAGGACGGGTCGGGCATCAGCACTTCGCCGCCGGTATTCACGAGCGCCGCGCAGGCCAGCGTCAGGGCGCCGGAGGCGCCTGCCGTGACGATCACGCGGGACGGGTCGATCGTGGCGCCGAACTGGTCCTGGTAGAACTGGGCGATGGCCTCGCGCAGCGGCATCAGGCCCGCGCCCGGGCTGTAGCCGCTGAGCCCGGCGTGCGCGGCGCGTTCCAGCGCTTCCACGACCTGGGGGGGCGCGGTAAAGTCCGGTTCGCCGATGCCCAGGCTGATAATGTCCTTGCCCGCCGCCTGCAGCGCCTGCGCCTGCTTGAAGAGTTCCATTACCTGGAATGTCAGAAAATCATGGGTGCGAGTGGCAAGGCGGGGCATCGGATTCTCGAAAGCGTCTTGTAGCGAATAAAAGGAATTGTAGTCATGCAGCCCTCCCGGCGTGCTTTCCTCCTTGGCCGTCGGCCAGCCCAGACGCCCTGGGCGGCCTTTGTGCAACGCCTGACACTGCTGTGCCAGGGCCAGGTGCGCGATCTGGGCGAGGGCGGCGAGGGCGGCACTGCCGCCATTCTCACTCCCACCCGGGACGCGGACGTCGCGCAAGCGCGCGCGCTCTGCGCCGAATACCGGGTGGTGCTGGAATTGCAGGGCGCGGCGGGGCCCTTCGCGCCGGCCGCGCATCCGCGCCTGCGGGTCGATCCCGCCCTGATGACCGGCCTGTCGCGGCTGGCCGCGGACACGCCCACGTGGCGCGCCCAGCCCGGCGTGCCCCTGGCGGCGCTGGCCGCGGCCGGCCTCACGCAATTCGCCGGATTGCCCGGCGCCATGACGCTGGCCGAATGGCTGTCGGCGCCGGCGCCGTGGCCGGCCGGCCGCTGCGCCGCATCGGGCGTGCTGGCGGCGGACGTGCTGCTGGCCGACGGCGTCGAGGAGACGCTGGGCCCCTTCGGCGAAGCCGACCTTCAGCCGCTGCGCTCGGCCACCGTGCAGCGGCTGGTGCCCGCGCTGTTCCAGCTTGCCTCGGGGGGCGACGCCTTTGCGACGAACGACGGCCATCACTGGCTGGGCCGCTACCGGCTGGACGCGCTCAAGCCGGAGGCGCCGGCCACCGTCAACCTGGCGCATCTGCTGCTGGGGCACGGCGGCACGCTTGCCTGGCTGCAAGGCGCGGTGCTGACCGATGCGCCGGCCTGGACGGCGGGCGGACCGGAACCGGAGACGCCCGGTCTGGCCACGTTCCGGCTCGATGACCGGGTGAAGGCGCTGTTCGATCCCGACGGCCGCTTCCCCCACTTCATGCCGCGTGAAACCTGACAATTTTCAGCTTGCTGTAAGATTTCGTCGCTCGTCTTTGAAGAGGGTGAGCGTCGCGGACGTATCGCGACGCCGATCATGGGAATAGAATTCCCCCCTCTTTCCGTGTCACACACTCTAGCCAGTAGCCGCCCATATGGATGCCAACCT
>RCUK01000552.1_pt1 | contig 31620 bp, 31 predicted proteins | sample 2166381 | NCBI WGS metagenome assembly RCUK01 (sample SAMN09932809, study PRJNA488358) | compost metagenome | isolation source: compost soil in an enriched community | place: Germany: Experimental Botanical Garden | reverse complement strand
TTTTTATTGGTCAAAGCATCAACAGCACCATCAATTGTGTTTACAATTTCAAATTCAAGATCGTCCATTTCCCAGCCTTGCTCATTTGCATTTACATAAGCCATTAATTGTGATCCTGAACCAATTCTCGAAATTGCGGCTTTTTTGTTTTTAAGGTCTTTCAATGATTGAAAATCAGATTTTGCATCAACATGAATCCCCCAAATTAAAGGCGACTGGACATAAACCTGCACAATTTTGCTCGGATTTCCCGCAGCTATATCCTTAAGAATTCCTTCGGTTAGAATAACAGCCAAATCTGTTTCTCCGTCTCGAAGCATTTGACACATCTTCCCGGTTCCTTCGGGAACATTTGTCCATTGTAAGTTGATGTTCTCTTCTTCAAATTCGCCGTTTTCAATGCATAGATGCCACGGCAAATTGAAGTGTTCCGGAACACCCGCAATTTTGACAGTTTTCATTTATTTTAAGTTTAAGTTAAGTTGCTTGGTATGCGTATGCGTAATCTTATGGTAAAATTTGGTTAGTTTTTATTTGTTGTTCAAAATTAATTTAATACATAGAAATATGGCTTTTTAAAACTTAAAAAAAAGACGTTTCGCTAATTTCAGTCCACATAGCTATGTGTTAAAGCTTACCTTTTCTAAAATCTTAAACAGATTCAATGAAAATCTATGTTTCTATGTGTTTAAATTTTAACATTAGTTTTTTAACAGATCAGCTCTGTGTTTTTCTGATAGGCAAGGTTCTGCAAATTCGATAATGTCTTGCGATTCGTATTCGTTCAAAAGGCTTCTAACCAAAGTATAATCTACATCTTTGGCAATTTCTACAGCAAAAAAGGTTTCATTTAAGCCTTCAGACAAACAATTGATTGCTTTCAATTTTTCCCGGATAATTTCTTTATCAAAACCTTTTTCTAAAACAGCAACCTGAACAATCGAATTTCCAGAATTCTGAATCGTTTTTCTATGCATAAAACGCTCTTCTGTTTCATCATATTCGGCATAAAAAATGTCATCTGTAGCAATTAAAGGCCCGAAAAAAGGAATATTGTCTAATTTAAAAAGACCTTTTTCCAAATCTATGATTTCTGCCCACATGGTTTCAGACACTACTTCGTCTAGATAATCACTATAGTATTTAAACAATATTTTCTTGTGCGTTTCCTGTTCCATTATTCAATTTCGCTAATTACAGCTTTTAAAGGTGATATTACGATTCTATAACCATCTGGATCCTGAATCATCTTTCCGTTTTCATTCCAGAATGGATTCAGTGATGGAATAATTGCAATATTATGTTGCGTTAATTTATGTACTAATTTATCGTAATCTGCAATAGTTTTTGGATATAAGACCATAATATCATCTTCGTCAAAAGTATGCTTGGCTTTAACAACAGATTGAGTAAACTCAAAATGCCAATCTAAACCTGGTTTCCCGACAAAAACACCATCATAATTATTATGGTGTTCAAATCCGCCCAAACGCTCAAATCCGAGTACATCAACATAAAAATTTTCAATACTGCCTAAATCATTCGTATGTCTGGCTACTCTCAAAAACATAATTTATGCTCTTATTTGATTAATATGATGTTCTAAATGATCTACATAATCGGTCATTAAAAACCTTAAATCTATTTCAGATTCGTCGGCCAAAATGATTTTATAATCTAAAGCTTTTTCATCAACAGACTTCATTAACCTCACCATTTGCTTGTTTATTGTAAACCATAGTTGAGTCAGCTCTTGAATGTCTATTTTCTGATATTGATTTAAATTTACTAAATCCATTTGATTGTATGGTCTGTGACGATATGGTTTTTCCGCATAATTAATCTCCGTAAAACGAAACAATTGTGTAGTGCAGAATCTACCAAATGTCCTAAAATCTCTTTTTTAGACCACTTTCCAGGATTTTTTACTTCTAAAATTTCATTGTTTATTGTCAGAATATAATTGACATTTTCGTTCAATAACTGTTCAAATTTAAGAATAGCGTCTTGCATAAAATTTCTAATTAATTACCAGCTAATTTATTCAATGTATAAGCAATCAATTCGTCAACAGCTTTGTACGGATCTACACTAAATGTCCCAGAAGCACGATTTGCAATAATGGCATTAAGCGATAAAGCATTGTGGCCCAAAAGAGCAGAAAGCCCGTAGATTGCCGCTGTTTCCATTTCTAAATTAGTGATTTTAGTTTCGTTAAAACTAAAATTATCCATTTTATTGTTTAATTCTTCGTCTTGAATATTCAAACGCAAAACTCTTCCTTGTGGACCATAAAATCCTCCGGCAGTTGCGGTAATTCCTTTAAAAATTCGATCAGATTCTATTAGTTTTTCTAATTTTTCAGAACATTGTGTTACGTAAGGTCTTCCTTTTCTAGAATCCCAATTCGTATGTTTTACAAATGCATCTTCAATTTCAGCAATAGAAACATCATCAATCAAATAGGAGCGAAGCATATTGTCTAATCCTAAACCAAATTTTGACATCACAAAACTATCAACCGGAATATCTTCCTGCAACGAACCTGAAGTTCCAATTCTTATAATGTTTAAAGAAGTTAGTTTCTCTTTTGGTTGACGTGTTACTAAATCAATATTGACTAAAGCGTCTAATTCATTTAGTACAATATCAATATTATCAGGGCCGATTCCTGTAGAAACTACCGAAATTCTTTTGCCTTTATAAATTCCTGTCTGGGTTTTAAATTCTCTTTTTTGAGCAGAATGTTCGATTGAATCGAAAAACTGAGTGATTTTTTCTACTCTGTTTTGGTCACCAACAAAAATAATGTCGTGTGCTATATGTTCAGGACGAAGGTTTAAGTGGTAAACGCTTCCGTCTGGATTTAATATCAATTCTGAAGATTGTATCATTTTTTCTTTTTTAAGGTACAAAGTTGCAAAGTCGCAAAGTTGCAGAGGTTCTGGGATTTGGAATTTTAAAATTGGAATTTTATTATTCTAGCCACCTACACGTTTGGTTTTGAATCCTTTTTCTTTAAGGATTGCCATTATTTTATCTCGGTAATCCCCTTGAATTATAATCGAATCGTCTTTAAAAGTTCCGCCAACGCTTAATTTGGTTTTGATTTCTTTGGCTAAGATTTTAAAATCTTCATCAGAACCTTCATAACCTTCTATAATAGTGGTTGGTTTCCCTTTCCTTTTTTCAAATTTGCAAATCATTGGCTCTTTCTGAACGTAAAGAACGTGTTCTTGTTCTTCAACTTGTTCTGGTTCATTTGATTCAATGTGATCTGGAAACAAATTTTTTAATTGATCTTTAAAGTCCATATTTTTTTCATTCTAAAAATAAATTTTCAAGCATAAAGATATCTAAAAATTAAATTCCAAACCCCAAGAAAAACTTGGAATTTGGAATTTTTATATCTAGAAAATATTTAAGTTTATTTTTTGATTAAACCTAATTCTACTAAACGTTCGTATAAGAACTCTCCAGCTGTAATATCTTCGTATTTCTTTGGGTTTTCTTCGTCAATACAATTTTCAAGACAATCCAAACGCATATCGCTTACTGGGTGCATGAAAAATGGAATCGAATAACGTGAAGTTCCCCACAATTCTCTTGGCGGATTTACCACTTGGTGAATTGTAGATTTTAATTTGTTGTTAGTATGTCTAGATAACATATCTCCAACATTGATTACCAATTCGTCATCTTCAGCAATAGCATCAATCCAATCGCCGTTGTGATTTTGAACCTGTAATCCTCTTCCTTGAGCTCCCATCAATAATGTGATAAGGTTAATGTCACCGTGAGCCGCTGCACGAATTGCGTTTTCTGGCTCAGAAGTAATAGGCGGGTAGTGGATTGGTCTTAAAATTGAGTTTCCTTCTTTTGCATAGTTATCAAAATAAAACTCATCTAGACCTAAATGTAAAGCCAAAGCTCTTAAAACATAAACACCAGTTTTTTCCAATTTTTGGTAAGCATCTTTACCAACAACATTAAAACGAGGCAATTCTGTAACTTCAACATTGTCTGGGTATTCTGAAGCCCATCTTGAAGCTGCGTCAACGTACTGGCCAAAATGCCAAAACTCTTTTAAATCTCCCTCTTTGCGTCCTTTAGCATGTTCTTTTCCAAAAGAAACATAACCTCTTTGTCCGCCGATTCCAGGAATTTCATATTTATGCTTAGTTTCTATTGGCAAGGCGAAAAAGTTTCTAATTTCACCATAAAGTTCGTTAACCAATTGGTCATCAAGAAAATGACCTTTTAAGGCTACGAAGCCAATGTTTTCAAATGCACTGCCGATTTCATTTACAAATTTTTGTTTACGTTTCGGGTCGTCCGAAAGGAAATCACGTAAGTCTACACTAGGAATGTTTTGCATACTTTACATTTTTTATTTTAAAGAAGAAAGGTGTCATAAGCACCTTCCGTAAACAAAGGTAGATAATATTTTAGAAAATAATCTTAAGCTCAGGCATTAAAAGCAAATTTCTTATTAAATTTTTATTTCAGAATCTAATAAAACAGCAACAATTTGTTATATTTGAAACACTAAAAAATACAAAAAATACATGATCTTTTACCGCCAAAATCTGACTGACGCGCAATTATTAGATTTATACAAAAAAATATTAAAACCACGATTGATCGAAGAAAAGATGCTTATCTTGATTCGACAAGGAAAAGTTTCTAAATGGTTTTCTGGAATTGGTCAAGAGGCCATTGCAGTTGGTGTAACAGCCGTTTTAGACCCATCTGAATACGTATTGCCAATGCACCGAAATCTGGGTGTGTTTACGACTAGAGAAATTCCGCTTCACCGCTTATTCTCACAATGGCAAGGAAAAGCAAATGGTTTTACAAAAGGGCGCGACAGAAGTTTTCACTTCGGAACGCAAGAATACAATATTATTGGAATGATTTCGCATTTGGGTCCACAGCTAGGAATTGCTGACGGAATTGCTCTTGCGAATAAACTTCAAGACAATAAAAAAATAACTGCTGTTTTTACTGGCGAAGGCGCAACAAGCGAAGGCGATTTTCACGAAGCTTTAAACATTGCCGCGGTTTGGAAACTGCCTGTAATGTTTATTATAGAAAATAACGGTTACGGACTTTCTACACCAACCAATGAACAATATGCTTGCGAAAATCTTGCTGATAAAGGAATTGGCTACGGAATTGAAAGCTGGATTGTTGACGGAAATAATATTGTAGAAATTTATAATAAACTGTCTCAGTTAAAGAAAGAAATGCAAGAAGATCCACGTCCGATTTTATTGGAGTTTAAAACTTTCAGAATGCGCGGGCACGAAGAGGCGAGTGGCACAAAATATGTTCCTCAAGAATTAATGGATCAATGGGAACTGAGAGACCCTGTTACGAATTACAGAAAATATTTGGCCGAAAATGGAATTCTTACCACTGAAATAGACGAACAATTTCATACAGAAATCAAACAGGAAATCGATAAAAATTGGGCAATCGCAAATGCCGAACCTGAAATAGAAGCAACTTATAGCGGTGAATTAGATGATGTTTATAAAGAATTTCAATATGAGGAATATAGTCATAATTCTGAATCAGAGAATATTCGTTTTATAGATGCTATTAGAAATAGTTTAGAGCAGTCTATGTGGCGCCATAAAAACCTCGTGATTATGGGACAGGATATTGCTGAATATGGCGGAGCTTTTAAAATTACAGATAGTTTTGTGGACGCTTTCGGAAAAGACAGAATTCGTAATACGCCAATCTGCGAAAGTGCTGTAATTTCGACAGGAATGGGACTTTCTATAAACGGTTATAAAGCGATTGTAGAAATGCAATTTGCTGATTTTGTTTCAACTGGATTTAATCCAATTGTGAATCTTTTAGCCAAATCTCATTATCGCTGGGGCGAAAAAGCAGACGTTGTTGTTCGTATGCCTTGCGGTGGCGGAACTCAGGCTGGGCCATTTCACTCTCAGACCAATGAGGCTTGGTTTACTAAAACTCCAGGTTTAAAAGTAGTTTATCCAGCATTTCCATACGATGCAAAAGGGCTTTTAAACACCGCAATTAACGACCCGAATCCTGTTTTATTCTTTGAACATAAATTATTATACCGAAGTATTTATCAAGATGTTCCAAAAGACTATTACACTATTCCTTTAGGTAAAGCCGCTTTGGTAAAAGAAGGAAAATCGGTAACGATTATTGCCTTTGGAGCTCCTGTTCATTGGGCTTTAGAAACCTTAACCAACAATCCAGAAATCGATGCCGATTTAATTGACTTAAGAACTTTACAGCCTTTAGATACCGAAACTATTTTTGCTTCGGTTAAGAAAACCGGAAAAGCTATAATTTACCAAGAAGACACCCTATTTGGCGGAATTGCAAGTGATATTTCTGCTTTAATTATGGAAAATTGTTTCGAATATCTAGACGCTCCAGTAAAACGTGTAGCGAGTCTAGATTCGCCAATTCCGTTTACAAAAACTTTAGAAGATCAGTTTTTATCAAGAGATCGTTTTGAAAAAACACTTTTGGAGCTATTAGAATATTAATAAAAAACTAATATTAAAAGCGGTTTGGCAATTATACATCAAACCGCTTTTTATTTTATAATTCTTTAGTTATCATTAGGATCATTAGTCCTTGTCAATAAAATATGAATTAAAAGCAAGTTCACAAAACTCAAATTCTCATCATTAACATTCACAACCATTAAGATAGGATAGTATTTCACATTATGCTTAACCTGAGCAATCTTATTTTGTTCGTACAAATAATAGTAATTCCAATTAAACGATATTATTCTATTATTATATCTTTTTTTAATACTTGTACCTCTATCTAAACACATCTCATAATAATCCATTTGTGTAATATTGTAGCCTAATAAGTCTTGATCTTGAAAGAATATTTTATACTTATCAATAAATATTAAATCTATAATTTTTACTTCTAAAAGTAGCTTATCATTATCATTAAATAGTTTTACAATTCTATTTATAAAATTGAAACTTCCCTTAGAATAAAATAATAAATTATCATCCTTATAAGCACTCAAACCTTCTTTTGTGTAGACAATATCAATTTCCATTTACACAAATTAATTCGAGTTCTGCTCTTCAAAAAGTTGAACTTGATTCTTCAATCGATCAATCAACAAGTTCATCATACGTTTATTCAAATCAGAAGAATTCTTAATATAGGTATTGTATTCGTCAACTGTAAAAAGCGCCATTACAATTCCTTTTAAAGAATTTCTAAATTTAATGTCTTTTTGAATGGAATTTTCGATTGTCTGCAGTTTCTTTTCAACTGAATAAGAATAGAAATCGGGTTTGTTTTTGTTTACATAATTGATAAAAACAGCTATAAATAAGTCGTTTTGAAGTTTTAAAATCGGTCTGATGGTTTGGTTTTGAAAGATCTCATCTGCTGAAGATTGAGCACTTACGGTTCCTAAAGTTTCGCCTCTGAATTCTTTTAAAAAAGTGTCTCTATCTTCCATGGGGTTTTGTTTTTAGTTTTCTTTAAAGTTAAAGAAATAATCCCACAGTAAAAACCTATTTTTGTTTTTCTAAAAATAAATTATGCGATTATTTCTGTTTCTATGCTTATTATTAGCTTCTTGCAATTCTAAAGAAGATAAAGAAAAATACAATCACCAATTATATCGTGCTGTAAACAACAAAGACACGGCTGTTTTGGATATTCATATAAACAACAAACGTTTTTATGGACGCTACGAAATTTCACATTACGGAACTGGAAAAGATTCTGGCGATGTAAGAGGAGATCTAAGAGGCGATACACTTCGAGGTGATTATCATTATATTTCTTTTGGTGGCGCTTGGAAAAGAGTTCCGCTGGCTCTTTTAAAGAAAGACGGGAAACTTTATTTAGGAAAAGGTGTTATTGGAACGTATTTTAATCTTCCGTGTTATGTTCCAGAAGTTCCTATTGAGTATAACAATCCTGAGTTTCTTTTTGAGAAAATAGAGGAGAAGTAATAAAAATTCCAAATTTTAAAATCCAAATTCCAAACTGAAATGGTCTGGTGTATTTTAACGCAAAGCACGCTAAGTTATTTAAAGGCTGGACTTAATATAAACGCAAAGTTCGCAAAGCTTTATCAAAAAAACTTTGCGAACTTTGCGTATTCTTTGCGCTCTTTGCGGTTAAAATTTAACCAATACTTGACGGCAATTCAAAAATTTCAAGATCAAAATATCGCACTGATGCCATTACGTGGTCGAAAATATCGGCCATTATATATTCATAATTTGCCCAACGTTTATCGCTAGAAAAAACATAAATTTCCAACGGAACTCCGTGCGCTGTCGACTGTAACTGACGGCACATAATATGCATATTTTTGTTCAATCCTGGATGGTCATGTAAATATTGCATAATGTATTTTCTGAACAATCCTAAATTGGTCATATTTCGGCCGTTTAACGAAAGCGTTTTATCTATTCCCCTAAGGTCATTGTACTTATCAATTTCCGCTTGACGGCTATCAATATAAGAAGTTATCAGCTGAACTTTTCGCAACTGATGCAAATCTTCATCATTTAAAAAACGAATTGTACTGCTTTTTATTAAAACATGTCTTTTAATACGTCTTCCATCAGATTTCTGCATTCCGCGCCAGTTCTGGAACGAGTCTGAACTTAAAGCATACGTTGGAATTGTCGTAATGGTATTATCAAAATTTCGAACTTTTACGGTTGTTAAATTGATTTCAATAACATCTCCATCAGCACCAAATTTGTCCATTGTAATCCAGTCGCCAATACGAACCATATCGTTTATCGCAACCTGAACACTCGAAACAAATCCTAGAATTGTATCTCTAAAAATTAAGATGATAATTGCCGAAAGTGTTCCTAAAATGGTTAATAGTTCGCCTTTTTTAATTCCGAATAAAGTCGAAATAATCATGGCAACCCCAAAAATCCAAAGCACAATCATAATAACCTGAACAAAACTGTCAATTGGCTTGTCGCTATATTCTGGTTTTTGTTTTAAATAATCGCGTAACGAATTAAAAACAGTTCGAACAATCCATAATCCAAGCAATACGATATAGATACCTACGATTTTCCCGAAAATCGATTCCCAATACTCATATTTGTCTAGAATTACGGGAACCGCTTTATAAATAAAGAAAAACGGAATTAAATAAGCTGTATATCTAGTGGTTTTGTTTTGAATTAAATAATCGTCAAACTTTGTTTTGGTGCGCTGTGCAAAAACGGCCGTCAAAGTAACCAAAAGAAATTTGGCTGCGTAATAAATCACGTAAGCCAGCGCTATTAAAATAGCAATATTAAAAATTAAGCTAGTATAAGACGCAACGTTGCGGCTCATTCCCCATTCTCTAAAAACAGGATATAAAAAGTTAAATATTTTCTCCAAAAACTTATGCATTTGCTTTAGTTTCTAAATATTTTTTCTCAATGTAAAAAGTTCCAAACGGAATAAGAGAAGCAACTAGAATGATTGCAAAAGTTTTTAAATTCCAATTCATTGATTTTTTCAATAAAAAGGCTAAAAGAATGTATCCGATAAATAAAACACCATGTGTCATTCCTAACGGACGTAATAATGTATGGTAAAGTTCAGGATTGTTAGTTTTAATAATCAGCATATTAGCAAATAAAACTAAATAAGAGATTCCCTCTAAAATGGCAGTAATTTTGAAAATCTTGAGCATGTATATATATTTTAAGTTTTATGCCAGCAAAATTAAGGATTCTGGATTGATTTTAGGATTTAAAAACTCAAAATTAACAGGGTTTAAATAGACTGAAAATTGGAATTTGGAATTTAAAAATTTGAAAATTATCTTTACTCTATGAGTAAAAGAGATTTGAAAAAATATTTAGGAGAATTAACAAAAGAGCAATTAGAAGAACAATTGATAGAATTGTACGAGAAATTTGCTCCTGTAAAGGTGTATTATGACTTTGTTTTCAATCCAAAAGAAGATAAATTGCTTCAGGAGGCTAAAGTCAAAATCTCGCACGAATATTTTCCTATCAAAAAACCAGGAGCAAAATGGCGTCCGAAAGCCAGAATGAGAAGATCGGTTGCTCAAAAATTGATTAAACATTTTATGATGCTGGGTGTAGATTCCTATATTGTAGCCGATATTATGCTTTACAATATCGAAATTGCGCAAACGTTTTCTTCGCAAAATTTAATCAAGCAGGAATTATTTTACAAAAGCATCTTAAATTCTTTTGAACAGGCAGTAAATTTTATTGTTTCAAACGGAATTTTTAACGATTTTAAATTGCGAATTAACGCTATTCAGAACGAAACTTTGGAGCAAAAATGGAGAAATAAGTACGATTTTGAGACAATTTTAGAGAAAATCGACTACTAAAACCCTTTCTCATAAAAAATCTTTATTTAAAAAAAACATTTATTTTAAGTTAAAAGAAGATGAATAACTGTTTTTTCGATGTATTTTTGCAAAAATCCAAAAATAAACAATGTCTCAAACTTTAGAAATACAAAGAGAAGATAAAAAAGAACTGTATGCATACCAAAAAGGCGATATTGACGCTATTTTTGACCGTTTAGATAATGCTCCTCCAAAACACCACTTACTGTATCAGCTTCCAACTGGAGGAGGAAAAACAGTAATATTTTCTGAAATCGTACGCCGCTATTTGTCTCATAATGATAAAAAAGTGGTGGTTTTGACGCACCGTATTGAACTTTGCAAACAGACTTCAAAAATGTTGACAGGTTTTGGCGTTACAAACAAAATAATCAATAGTAAAGTAAAAGAATTGCCAGACCAAAATGATTTTTCATGCTTCGTGGCGATGGTTGAAACTTTAAAAAACCGTATTAATGATGAAAAACTTCATCTGGACAATATTGGTTTGGTTATTATTGATGAGGCACACTACAACTCATTTAGAAAATTATTAAACTCATTTAAAAATGCTTTTATCCTTGGAGTAACAGCAACGCCTTTGAGTTCGAATATAAAATTACCAATGCACCAAAGCTACCACGAACTTATTGTTGGTGATACAATTGGATCATTGATTGAAAAAGGTTTCTTGGCAAAAGCAACAACTTACAGTTACGATGTTGGTTTGACTTCACTAAAAGTAGGTATCAATGGTGATTATACCGTAAAATCTTCAGACGATTTATATACCAACACTTTGATGCAAGAAAAACTGCTTCATGCGTATACAGAACGTTCTTTAGGAAAGAAAACCTTGATTTTCAATAACGGTATTCATACTTCATTATATGTATATGAAACGTTTAGAGAAGCAGGCTACGATATTCGCCACTTAGACAATACAAGTAGTTCAGAAGAGCGTAAAGACATTTTGCAATGGTTTAAAAAGACTCCAGATGCCATTTTGACTTCTGTGGGAATTTTGACAACTGGTTTTGATGAACCAACTGTAGAAACTATTATTTTGAACAGAGCAACAAAATCGTTGACTTTATATTTCCAGATGATTGGGCGTGGTTCTCGTAAACTACCTGGAAAAGATGAATTTACAGTTATCGATTTAGGAAATAACGCTGCTCGTTTTGGTTTATGGAGCGATCCTGTAAACTGGCAGCATATCTTTAAATCACCAGAGTTTTACTTAGAAAATCTTCGTGATGACCATGAAATCGAGATGTTCTTTAAATACAGCATGCCACCAGAATTACGCGCGAAATTCAGCAAAACAGCAGATGTTAGTTTTGATGTTGATGAAGAACACAAATTAATCATCAAGCAGAATCTTCGTTCTAAAGTCGTTTTAGATAAATCTTTAGATCAGCACGCCGGAATGTGTGTAGACAATACAGAAACACTTCAGGAAGCAAAAATGTTAGCGAAAGAATTAGAAGATGATATCGAAGACCGTATCAAACGTTATTCTAAATGTTTGAGCCAATGCAGTAAAAACTATCGCGAATGGCTGGTTGACGATTACAAACAAAGATTAACTTTATTAATTGGTAAAAAGTATCGTGAGAAAATCATGAACGAGCCAGATTGATTTTTGAATTAAAAAAGTTTCAGGTTTCATGTTTCAAGTTATTGGAATCTAAAACATTATCATAATTTTTAAAAGGAGAAATAGCATTTCAAAGTAAATGTGATTTCTCCTTTCAACTTATTAAGTTTTTGGTGTAACTTGAAACCTGAAACTTTAAACAAAATTAAAGAACATGTCTAAACCATTCTCAACATTAGGAATTTCGGCTCCAATTTTAAAAGCTCTAAGCGAATTAAATATTGTTGAACCAACAGAAATTCAGCAAAAAACAATTCCGTTATTTTTGAGCGAAACTCACGATATTGTTGGTTTAGCCAAAACTGGTACAGGAAAAACTGCAGCATTTGGATTGCCATTATTGCAATTGGTAAATTCAGAATCGACAACAGTTCAAGCTGTAATTTTAGTTCCGACAAGAGAGTTAGGACAGCAGATTTTTAGAAACTTAGAAAGTTTTTCAAAATATATTCCGAATATCTCAATTGCGTCAATTTGCGGAGGAACTCCAATAAAACCACAGATCGAAAGATTAAAAGAAGGCACTCAAATTGTTGTAGCAACTCCAGGTCGTTTAATTGATTTGATTCAGCGAAAAGCAATCGACATTAAAAAAGCTGAATATTTAGTTTTAGACGAAGCCGATGAAATGGTGGCAATTCTTAAAGAAAGCCTAGACGAAATTATTGCAGAACTGCCTAAAAAACACCGTACTTTATTATTTTCGGCAACACTTCCTGGAACAATTAAACAATTGATTCAGAATTATTTGAATAAGAATGTAGTTCAGATAAGCGCCAGCATGGAAATTGTTGGAAACGAAGGAATTGATCACGAGTATATTGTGGTTGATCCGATTGAAAAACTGGAAGTTTTAATGCATTTCTTAAATTCAAGAGACGGCGAAAGAGGTATTATTTTCTGTAAAACCAAAGCTGCTGTAAATAAACTAGCCAAAAATCTGGCTATCAATAAATTTTCTTCGGGAGCGCTTCATGGAAGTTTGACTCAAGGAATTCGTGATCGAATTATGGAACAGTTTCGCGAAGGACATATTAATATTTTGGTTGCAACCGATTTGGCAGCGAGAGGTATTGATGTAAAAGAAATCTCGTATGTAATTAATTATCATTTACCTGACACTTACGAAAATTACGTTCACCGAAGCGGAAGAACGGCGAGGGCAGGGGCAAAAGGGCTTTCTTTGACTGTTTTACAGCAAGAAGAAGTTTTTGAAATTGCTGATTTTGAAAGAGAATTAGGAATTAAATTCTCTGAATTCAAGAAACCTTCAGCGGCAAGTCTTGAAGAAAATAATATGCTTTTGTGGGCAAAACAAATCTTCAAAACAAAGCCTAATCATGAGCTTTCGCAAGATTTGAAAACGAGGGTAAAAACCGTATTCCATCATTTGACAAAAGACGAACTAATCGAGAAATTAATGGCAAGTTATGTCTTACAGAACAAAATCGATATAGTTGAAAAAACAGTTAAAAAATTCAAAAAGTAATAAATATGACAATTGTCATTGTGTATTAAAGTTGTATATTTATAAGGAATTATTTTATAATCCTACTTAATACAACATATATGAAAATCGTCATTATTGGAGGTGGATTTGCAGGAATCAATCTGGCAAAAGAACTTGTAAATCAGCCTCAAATACAAGTAACTCTTGTAGACAAGAATAATTATAACTTTTTCCCACCACTTATATATCAAGTTGCTACGGCGTTTTTAGAACCTTCGAGCATTAGCTATCCTTTTAGAAAATTTTTTGCAGGTAAAAAAAATCTAAGTTTTCGTCTTGGCGAATTATTATCTGTTTCTCCTGCCGAAAAGAAAATCACTTTAAGCAACGGAGAACTTGAATACGATTATCTTGTTTTTGCCACTGGTGCAGAAACAAGTTATTTTGGAATGGAAAATGTGATGAAAAACGCTATTCCGATGAAAACGTTGAACGATGCCATCGTGATGCGCAACACATTACTAAAAAACCTTGAAAAAGCTGCTATTTGTAAGGACATGCGAAAAAGACGTAAATTACTTACAATTGTAGTAGCAGGAGGGGGGCCAACAGGAGTGGAGGTTTCTGGAATGTTTGCAGAAATGAGAAAAAATATTCTTTTAAAGGAATATCCAGAATTGGATACCTCTGCCAGCAACGTTTACTTGGTAGATGGTGGCGATGCACTTTTAGCGCCAATGAGCAAAGATTCTCAAAAAGATACTTTGGAAGCTTTGACAAAACTTGGAGTTGTAGTAAAATTAAACACTAAAGTTGTTGATTACGTTGACGATACAGTAGTTTTTGAAAATGGAGAAACCATTAAAACCAAAAACTTAATTTGGGCTGCCGGTGTTTCTGCCAAAATTTTTGATGGAATTCCGAAAGAAAGCTACGGACGTGGCCGACGCATGGCAACTGATGAATTTAATAAAGTAAATGGCGTAGATAATATTTATGCAATTGGTGATACTGCGATTTTAGCAGGAGATAAGAATTTCCCTGATGGGCACCCTCAAGTGGCTCAAGTGGCTATTCAGCAGGGTTTAAATCTGGCTAAAAACTTTAAAGCTATGGTTGCCAATAAACCTCTAAAACCATTTGCTTACAAAGACAAAGGATCTATGGCTATTATAGGAAAAGCAAAAGCGGTAGTAGATTTGCCAAGTCCAAAATGGCATTTTAAAGGTTTCTTTGCTTGGATCATCTGGCTATTTATTCACTTAATTTCTTTGATCACTTACAGAAACAGATTAAATACATTCTGGAACTGGATGGTAGCGTATTTCGCAAAAGATCAATCGCTTAGAATGATTATCAGACCAGATAAAAAGACACAGAATTAAAGTTTTAAATTCCAATTTTTCTAAAATTCCAAATTCCAATAAAAAAGCCTAAATCAATTGATTTAGGCTTTTTAGTATTTATAGCTTCCAATTTTGGAATTTGGAATTTTAAAAAATTGGAATTTATTCCGCTGTAGTCGGATCGATTATTCCTGTTACCTGATTTACAGAATTGGCAGGAAAACCTCCTAATTTAGCGTGTTCATAAACCATTTCTTCATTTGGTGCTATATAAATGCAATACAATTTATCATTTGTAATATAGCTGTTTACCCATTGAATTTTTGTTCCTAGTTGATTAAGTACACCACAAGATGCCTGCGAAATACTTTTTAATTGATCAGATGTAAGTTTACCAGCATTTGGGATTTCTCTTTCAATAACATATTTAGGCATAATCTTTAGAAATTTATTCCTACTCATGTGGCTTTTCGGTTGCGCCCCGTTTTTAAAATGGTTTCTGGATTCCATTCCATTTTATGCCATATAAAATTACTGAAATAAAAGCGTAAAATCAATTATTATCTGCTCAATTTCAAATACTTACAATCTACATCAATGAACAGAAGCAATACTGTCATCTGCAGCTAATTCTACTTTTTGCTTAATAAAACGCTTGCCGATATTTAAAATTATAAATGCAGTAATAGTTGTAGTCGTCATGATTGCTACCATTGGCGTTACAGAATTTTTTACAAAAACACCAACAGCAAACGAAGCCAAAGCACCAATTCCTAATTGAATAGCTCCCATTAATGCAGAGGCGCTTCCAGTATTTTTAGCAAAAGGAGCGAGCGTTAATCCCGCTGTATTTGGGTTAGAAATTCCTAAACATGCCAGAAATAAAAATAGCATTCCGATAGTTTGGTACAATCCTAAAAGATCATTTAAAGCCAAAATCAAGAATATAATACTTATTACAGATTGAGAAATCAAAGCTCCAAAAATCATCTGTTCGCTCGAAAATCGCTTTAGCAGCATAGAATTCAATTGGCTTGAACCAATAAAACTAACCGACATAAGAGCAAAAATCCATCCGTACGTTTTAGCATCAACCTTATAAATATCCATAAAAACTAGAGGTGAAGCCGCTACGTAAGAAAACAATCCAGAAAATGCAACTGCTCCAGTAAATGCATAAGTATAAAATTGAGGCTCTTTTAAAACTAATAGAAAATTAGATATAATCGGTTTTGGTTTCAAAGAAATTGAGACATCTGGTTTATAAGTATCTGGAAGTCCAAATTGTGTAGCTGCTAGAATCGCAATTCCCATACACATCAAAATAAAAAATACAGCATGCCAGCCTAAATCTTCCGTTACATAACCACCGATTGTAGGCGCTAGCATTGGCGAAAGTCCAACAACAAGCATCAAAAGTGAAAACACTTTCGGTATATCTTTTACAGGAAATAAATCACGTACCATTGCTACAGAAGCAACAGTGGCAGCACAGCTTCCAATAGCTTGAACAAAACGAAGAAATATAAATGAATCTATATCAGCAACATAAATGCATCCTAAAGATGCTAGAATGTACACTAGAAGACCAATAAACAAAGGCTTTTTACGCCCAAAACGGTCTAATAAAGGGCCATAAAGCAATTGTCCCGCAGAAATCCCGATGAAATAACTGGATAAACTCATGGAAACTTTGGCTACAGTAGTATTTAAATCTTTCGCAATTCCTGAGAAACCAGGCAGATACATATCGATTGAAAAAGGACCGAGAGCGGTTAAAGAACCCAATATCAGGATGAGCTGAATATATTTTTTTGTTGTCATTATCTTAAAAAAGGGCTTATAATTTTTTGCAAAGGTAAAGATTTCATACCTTGTTATAGAACTTGAAGAAGTTTATAACAATAAATTAAAGTAATCGCGAAAATTATTTAGCGTAACTATCTATTAATCTTTAAATTAAGAAAGTATGAAAAAGTACCTTTTTTTATTAGCAGTTTTATTTACATCAATTTCATTTGCTCAAACTATTACGTCAAAACAAGAACAAGCCAGCGTTGAGCAGTACGAGCTTCTTAAAAAAGTAAATCAATATTATCCAGACATTTCATTAAGCAAATCGGTTACCAATTTTTACGCTGATGGAAAAATTATCGATTCGCAGCAAGATTTCGATTTAAGAGGAACAAAATTTTCTAGTTACAAATTAGGTATCGAACCAGGAAACAAAAAAGTAAAATTTGATTATACTTCTAGTGAAGCTGGTCATGTGTATGGCGACGTTACTATTTTTAACGGAAATGCTTTACGAACAACTTTTAACGAAAAAAACAATCAAATTGATGTTTCGTTAAACGGAAAATCGGTTTATTTGAAAAAATTGTAAATTCTAAAAGATTTAGAAAAAGCATCGCAAATTTGTGATGCTTTTTTGATTTATATTTGGTTCAAATTTTAATAAAACAAACTACAATGAAAAAATTTCTTTTCCTGGCATTTTTAATTTCCCTGCAAGCATTCTCGCAGCAAAACAAATTCTCTGGAACTTGGGGAAACCAAAAATGTAAAGACTGCAAGAAAGAATATATTTTTACAATTACGATTGCACAATCCAATTATAAGATTTTTGGAACCGCTGAAGTTACAAGCGATCATAAAGAATTAAACTCTGGAATTTTGGAAGTTACTGGACATGTATATCCGCATGGCGATAAAGCTCAAATAAAATTGAAAGATAAAAACGGAGTTACATCTAGTGCAGTTTTATTTGTAAAAGATGCAGTGATACAGTTTAATAAAAATGGCGGAAGCGATATTGTGCCAAAGGAGATGATTTTGAATAAATTATACGAATAAGCTCCCTCTCGGCGCTATTCCATTTTGACCTATAATTTATATTATGTAAAATAGAATATTTAAAAAACTGCCCTATAAATGTGCTGTATGCTTTTGTTTTTAAAATTTTCCTAAATATTGAAAAATTTAGCTTCTTTACTTCTGATTAGTTATTATTGAATAATTTTGCTCTTTTAAAAAATCAAAAATTCTAATCCTTATAAATACGCTGTACGGTTTTAGATTTTAAAAATTTTCAAATATTGAAAATTTGACTCGTTTGATTTACGAACAGCATATCAATTAGTATATTTTTATTTCAGTTTAAATCGACCATAAATACGTTGTATGATTTCAAACTAATTTATTTTTCAAATATTAAAAAAAACAGATTATTTAAATTGCACACTTATTGGTCATCTTCAAAGATTTTTTTGTAAATTTCAAATTGGCCATAATTACGCTATATGATTTTCAAAAGAAAATATTTTCAAATATCGCAAAATCATCAATCTTGTTTTTAGGCAGTTTATTTTTTATTAAATGAAACATCTTTTTTTGAATTAGAAATATGTAAAATCTCAAAACATTAAAACTTTTTCAAGTCTTATTGCCATTATCTTTTAACATTTCTTTAAAATAATTAGTTTCTACTCAAGAACCTTTCATTGTAAGACTTTATTTTACTATTTTTACATTCGATACTTTAAAAATAAATTATCACATATATGAATACAGTTGCTGAGCATATTGCAGATTTTTTAAAAGAATACAAACCGTTTGATAATTTAACCTTTAAGGAATTATCAGATATTGCCACGAATATCCGTGTCATTAATTTAGAAAAGCATGCGGTATTATTTCAAAATAACGATCCGCTTCATGAAAGTTTTTATGTTGTAGCTTCTGGTGTCATAAATCTTACGACTATTGCAGACGCTGAAGAAACCATTATAAACAAATGTCATGAAGGCGATATTTTTGGTTTACGTCCGTTTTTTGCAAAAAACAACTACATGATGACGGCTAAAGCACGTGAAGAAAGCATTATTTACGCTATTCCAATCGCTGTTTTTAGACCATTTGTGGCCAATAATTCGGATGTATTAAACTTCTTGTTGGAGAGTTTTGCTGTAAATTCACGTCATACAAAAGACAGCATGAGTTCTAATGGCAAATTAGTCTCAGACTCTGATTATTTAGATCAGCAGACAGAAATGCAATACATTCAGTCACTTAACTATAATAATTCGCCATTAACAACGAAAGCAGATTCTATAATTAAAGATGTCGCAAATTTAATGACAGATTCAATGTTAGATAATATCATAATATGTGGCGACAAGAATCATCCAATTGGTATTGTTACCAATGCAGATTTATCATCAAAAATTGCAACTGGACGCTTTCCTATTACTGAAACTATCGACAAAATTATGTCGTCTCCAGTTGTTACCGTTTTAGAAAATGTGTCTTTGGCAGAAGCACAATTATTAATGTTAAAACATAATGTTACTCACTTATGTGTTACAAAAGACGGTACAAGTAAGTCTGTTGTTAAAGGAATTATTTCCGAACATGATCTTATTGTTGCACAAGCTAGTAACCCTGGTGTATTAATTAAAGAGATTAAGCGTTCTCAGCTTCCTAAAGACTTAAAACAAATACGTGATCGTCTATCTGATTTGATTCAGAATTCGATCCAAAAAAATATTCCAATCTCACACGTTAGCAATATTGCAAGTGAGATTAACCTAGCCATTATCAAGAGAGCAGTCGAATTATCAATTTTAGATTTAGGCTCCCCTCCTGCACGTTTCGCTTGGTTAAGCATTGGAAGTCAAGGGCGTAAGGAGCAATTATTACTTACAGACCAAGATAGTATTTTAATTTTTGAAGATGTTACGCCAGAGAAATACAGAGAAGTAAAAGATTATTTCTTAAGATTAGCAAAACGCGCTACTTCTATATTAGAGAAAGTTGGCTACGATTATTGTCCAAACGGACATATGGGAAGCAATATGCTTTGGTGTAAATCATTGAGTGATTGGACAAAACAATACAATAGTTGGATGAATACTCCAGGTGAAAACAGTAATGATTTGAGCAGTATTTTCTTTGATTATGAAATTGTTTTTGGAGAACCTAAAATTGAGGAAGCAATAGAAAATGTGATTTTTAAGAATGCCGTTAACAACACTTTATTCTTTGACTTTTTAGGAAATGATGCTTTAAAGAAAAATTCTCCTTTAAGCTTCTTCAAGAAATTTATTGTTGAAGAAGACGGTCCAAACAAAGATAAATTTGACATTAAGACGAGAGCTTTAATGCCATTAATTGATGGCGCACGATTACTAATATTAAATGCGAACATTAAAGGAATTCAAAACACCTATTTAAGATTCAAACAATTAGCAATCACAGATTCTAAAAATGCTGAAATTTACTTAAGTTGTGCAGAAGCCTTCTTAACACTTTCTAAATTTAGAACTGTTGAAGGATTAAAAAATGACGACTCTGGCCAATATATTAATTTAAGAGAAATGTCAAAAACGGACAAAGAGAAATTAAAAAATGCACTGTCCCCAATGAAAGACCTGGAGGAACTTATTAAGAGTAAATTTCAATTGACACAATTCTCATAAAACATGCTAGACTGGCTAAAAAATATCAATAAAGACTATCCAGATTTCTGGAAAGATTATTTAACTAAATTCGAAACCAAACCTAATAAGTTTGTTGTTTTATCAACAGAAACTTCGGGCTTAAATCCGGATAAAGATGTTATTTTATCCCTTGGAGCCTTTTCTATTATTGATGAAAGCATTATTATTAAGGAAAATTTCGAAACAGTTTTATTGCAATACAAATACCTTCAAGACAACGGGCTTTCAAATGAATTTATCATTGAAAGCAAAATGATGAAAATGCCTGAACCCGATGCACTTGAAGCTTTTGTAAATTTTATTGGAAATTCTATTCTAGTTGGGCATCATATAAATTTTGATATTGAAATGCTTAATGCCGCTCTAGAACGCTTAGATTGTGGCCGATTAAAAAATGAAGCATTAGATGTTGATGTCATGTACCGAAAACTCACAGATATAAATGACAAACAATTTTCGCTTGACGATTTATGCAAAATTTACAAGATCCCAAAAAGCGACAGAAATTCTTCTTCTGAAGATGCTTACAGAATCGGGCTTCTTTTCTTAAAACTAAAATCTAGATTGGGAATCAAATAAAAGTTTTAAAATTTTAAAATATCGGAAATTCCAAATTCCAATTGCAGAAATACAAAAGCCTCTTAAAAATAAGAGGCTTTTTTTATTAAACAGAAATTTACACCCCAGCATATTTTTCAAATTAAGTAAAATTGTATTTTTATAGTATGTATTATCTCTAGAATATAAAACCCTTTTTTAAATTAAAAAGTCTATGAAAAAACTATTATTTATAGCACCATTACTGTTTTTTCTTTCAGCAATTTTTGCACAAAATCAAGATCCTTCATCAAAGCGTATTTTAGGAAATTGGTATTCTAAAACAAACCTAACTACAAAATGGGTCTTTACCCAAGATGGAAGAGTTTATAATTATAACAATAACCAAATGAAAGTAATGTATAAATATACCATCTCGCACAGCTGCCAAAACTTTTCTGATGACACTGCTGAATTTGTAACCTTAAGAGATAAAGACGGAAATGAGTTTTGTTTTAAAATAAACGGAATTAATGAAAACAAAAATGGAATTTTGTCGCTTACCAACTTAAGCAATATGCAACCACTTATTTTTGTAAACGATACTAATTTAAGAACTTTGCAATAAAAAATATTATACAAAAAAAAATGCCTCTTAAATTTAAGAGGCATTTTTTTATTTTTACTTAAGAAATTCTTTCTTTCATAATTTGCTCAACTACTTCAGGGTTCAATAAAGTTGAAGTGTCTCCAAAATTAGAAAAATCTCCTTCGGCGATTTTACGCAAAATTCTACGCATAATTTTTCCAGAACGCGTTTTAGGCAAACCAGAGACAAACTGGATTTTATCTAATTTAGCGATCGGTCCAATGTGATCTGCAATATATTGATTGATCTCTTTAGAAAGGTTTTCTTTATTTCTAACTTCTCCAGTTTCTTTCAGGATTACGTAACCGTATAAAGCATTTCCTTTAATATCATGCGGGAATCCAACAATAGCAGATTCTGCAACCGCTGGGTGTTCGTTGATAGCATCTTCAATAGGAGCTGTTCCTAAATTATGTCCAGAAACAATTACGACATCATCTACTCTACCCGTAATTCTGTAGTAACCTACCTCGTCTCTTAAAGCGCCATCTCCTGTAAAATATTTCCCAGGGAAAGCAGAGAAATAAGTGTCTTTATAACGTTGATGATCTCCCCAAATAGTTCTAGCGATTCCTGGCCATGGGAATTTAATACATAAACTTCCAACAACTTGATTTCCTTCAATTTCATTACGTTTTTCATCCATCAAAACTGGCTGAATTCCTGGTAAAGGCAATGTTGCGTAAGTTGGTTTTGTTGGTGTTACAAAAGCAATTGGCGAAATCATGATTCCACCGGTTTCTGTCTGCCACCAAGTATCTACAACCGGACATCTCTTATCTCCTACGTGGTCATTAAACCAGTGCCAAGCCTCTTCGTTGATTGGCTCTCCAACAGATCCAATAACTTTAAGTGATTTAAGAGGATATTTTTGAATATAATCTAAACTTTCTTTTGCTAATGAACGAATTGCAGTTGGCGCAGTATAGAATTGTGTAATTTTATGTTTTTCGATAATATCCCAAAAACGGCTAAAATCTGGATAAGAAGGAACTCCTTCAAAAATTACAGTTGTTGCTCCATTCAATAATGGTCCGTATAAAATATAAGAGTGACCAGTAATCCATCCGATATCTGCTGTACACCAGAAAATATCATTGTCTTCATAATTGAAAACATTTTTGAAAGTATAAGCCGTATAAACCATATAACCGGCAGTCGTATGAACCATTCCTTTTGGTTTACCTGTTGACCCTGAAGTATATAAAATAAACAACGGATCTTCAGCATCCATAATTTCAGCAACGCTATTGTCTAAAGCCGCATCCAATAATGGCTGTAACCAAATATCACGACCTTCTTTCATTTTAACATCTGTATTAGTTCTTTTTGCAACTAAAACTTTTGTTACAGAAGGACAAGTATCTAAAGCTTCATCTACAATTCCTTTTAAATCAATAGTTTTATTTCCTCTATAACCTCCATCAGATGTAATTACCATTTTACACTCGCAATCGTTGATTCTTGCAGAAACTGCAGAAGCAGAAAATCCTGCAAAAACAACAGAGTGAATTGCTCCAATTCTAGCGCAAGCCAAAACTGAAACAGCCAATTCTGGAATCATTGGCAAATAAATGCAAACTCTATCTCCTTTACGAACACCTTGTTCGCGAAGAACGTTTGCCATTTTTGAAACTCGTTCGTATAATTCATTATACGTTATATGTAAAGCTTCTTCAGAAGGATCGTTTGGTTCAAAAATAATAGCCGTCTTCTCTCCTCTTTTGCTTAAATGTCTATCAATACAGTTTTTAGTAATGTTAACTTTAGCATCTGTAAACCATTTTACTTCAGCCTCAGCCATATTAAAATCAACAACTTTTTCCCATTGCTGGTACCATGTAAAATTCTCCTCTGCTATTTTTCCCCAAAATTTTCTTGGCTCTCTTATTGACTTATTGTAATGTTTAAAGTATTGTTCTAAATTTTCAATTTTGTAATAGCTCATCGTTTGTTGAATTTTTTTATAAATGTATTAAATCTGAACGTATCCGTGAAATAATTTAATTCATAAATTTTATCAAATAAAAACATTTATTTAATAAAATATGACAATTGTCTGAAATTATTTTAAAACTTTATTTTTTATTACTGCTTAAGGGCAAAAAAGGCATAATAAATAGATATTATGCCTTTTTTTGTTTAACAAATTTCAATAACAATTAATTTTTGCGAACCGCACTGCGAGACTTTTCTATATTTTGAAAATAGCAGCAACTTTATTAATTAAAACAGAAATTTCAACAAGTATATTTTTTTGACAAAACATACCCCATTTTTAGGGACTCGCTTCACTTAACTCTCTCACAGAAGTTAAGTGAACGCAACATGCAGCTATATCTATTATCTTAATAAGTGCTTACTAATTCAAAATATTACAAATCATTGATACAGTGCAAATCCCGCAAAATCGAATTCTGCGAGAATTCCCTTTTTTTTTTTATTATTATCCAATTTTTTTCATAGCTGTCATAGACTCTCTCAACCAAGCTCCTACTTCTTCGATAGGATGTTGACGAATTTCTTTGTTTACAGCGATAAGCACTGCATTATCTACTCCATTTGAAGTTGAAAATGGCTTACCAATAATATTAGTTTCAACTTTTTTCATGAATTCAGTCAACAATGGCTTACAAGCATGATCAAATAAGTAACATCCGTACTCTGCAGTATCAGAAATTACGCGGTTCATTTCGAACAATTTCTTTCTTGCGATTGTGTTTGCAATTAATGGCAATTCGTGTAATGACTCATAGTAAGCAGATTCTTCAATGATTCCAGCCTCAGTCATTGTTTCGAAAGCTAATTCAACACCAGCCTTTACCATTGCAATCATTAATACTCCATTATCAAAATATTCTTGCTCTGAGATTGGAGCTTCTTGTGGAGCTGTTTTTTCGAAGTTAGTTTCTCCTGTTGCAGCTCTCCATTTCAATAAGTTAACATCATCATTAGCCCAGTCGATCATCATAGTTCTAGAGAATTCTCCAGAAATGATATCGTCTTGGTGTTTTTGGAATAATGGACGCATGATGTCTTTCAATTCTTCAGCTAATTCGTAAGCTTCAATTTTTGAAGGATTATTCAAACGATCCATCATATTTGTAATACCACCGTGTTTTAAAGCTTCAGTGATAGTTTCCCATCCGTATTGGATTAATTTAGAAGCGTAAGCAGCATCGATTCCTTTTTCCACCATTTTATCGAAACATAAAATAGATCCTGTTTGAAGTAAACCACAAAGAATAGTTTGCTCACCCATTAAATCTGATTTTACTTCAGCTACGAAAGATGATCTTAAAACTCCTGCTCTGTGTCCTCCAGTTGCTACAGCATAAGCTTTTGCTTGATCTAAACCAAATCCGTTTGGATCGTTCTCTGGGTGAACAGCGATAAGAGTTGGAACTCCAAATCCTCTTTTGTACTCTTCACGTACCTCAGAACCTGGACATTTAGGAGCACACATAATAACAGTGATGTCTTTACGAATCTGCATTCCTTCTTCTACGATGTTGAATCCGTGAGAATAAGACAAAGTAGATCCTTGTTTCATTAATGGCATAATAGCAGTTACCACAGCTGTGTGCTGTTTGTCTGGAGTAAGGTTACAAACTAAATCTGCAGTTGGAATCAATTCTTCGTAAGTTCCTACTTTGAAACCATTTTCAGTTGCATTTTTATAAGAAGCTCTTTTTTCTGCAATTGCATCTGCACGCAATGCATAAGAAATATCTAAGCCAGAATCTCTCATGTTTAAACCTTGATTCAAACCTTGTGCTCCACAACCAACAATTACAACTTTTTTTCCAGCCAATGCTGCAATTCCGTCTGCAAATTCTGATTGCTCCATAAATTCGCAAACTCCTAATTGTTCTAATTGTAATCTAAGTGGTAATGTATTGAAATAATTTGCCATTTTTGTTTTAATATTTAATGAAATGAAATTTAATATTGATTATATAACTAAGATTTTTATTATTTAAAGTTCTCCAATAATGAAGAAATCTCCATTTTTTGTTTAGAAACTGATATTCTTCCCGAACGCACAAACTGCATAATTCCGTATGGTTTGAACTTTTGATACAATTCTTCAATTTCAGAACGTCTTCCTGATTTTGAAATCACAAAGAAATCACGAGAAACCGTTACAATAGTAGACTGGCTTTCTTTGATGATATTCTGAATTTGCTTCTCGTCAAACAACAAACTTGAAGCGATTTTAAACAAAGCATTTTCTAAGAAAATAGTCTCTTCATCTGTATGATAAAATGCTTTTATAACTTCAATTTGTTTTTCAATTTGTCCCACAATATTCTGAACCCATTTTTCTGTCGTATTTACTACGATGATAAATCTTGAAACATTCTCTATCTCTGATTCTGAAACATTTAGACTTAATATATTAATGTGACGCTTTAAGAATATTCCAGATATCCTATTTAACAGACCCACATTATTTTCTGAGTATACCGATATGGTAAATGTTTTATCTTCCATTTGTTTTTTTAGTTTTATTTTCCCGATAGCTATCGGGATTGAAACTTTTCTTAACTTAATCTAATTTCTGATACACAAGCTCCTGTTGGAATCATTGGAAAAACGTTGTTTTCTTTTTCGACTACAACTTCTAAGAAATATGAATCTTTAGAAGCCAGCATCTCAGCGACCGCCGCGTCTAAATCTTCACGCTGTGTAACTTTTTTAGATTTGATATGATAACCTTCAGCAATTGCAATAAAATTTGGATTAATCATTTTTGTTGAAGCATATCTATTATCAAAGAATAATTCTTGCCATTGGCGAACCATTCCTAAGAATTCATTGTTTAAAATAACAATCTTCACTGGAACTTGAGTTTGGAAAATTGTTCCAAGTTCCTGAATTGTCATCTGGAAGCCTCCATCACCAATAATCGCCACTACTTCACGTTCTGGTTTTCCCATTTTTGCTCCAATCGCAGCAGGCAATGCGAACCCCATAGTGCCTAAACCTCCTGAAGTAATGTTACTTTTAGTAGAATTGAATTTAGCATAACGGCAAGCAAACATTTGGTGTTGACCTACATCTGAAACAATAATTGCGTCACCTTTTGAGTGTTTGTTGATCATTTCGATAGTTTCTCCCATCGAAATTCCTTTACCGTTTGTTGGATTTAATTCTTCTTTTATTACCGAATCGTATTCAACTTTGCTTAATTCTTTAAATTCATTATGCCAAGCATCATGAGATTTTGCATCCAATAATGGCAATAAAGCAGCTAAAGATTCTTTCACATCTCCTAAAACAGCAATTTCTGTTTTAACGTTTTTATCAACCTCTGCTGGATCAATTTCAAAGTGAACTACTTTTGCCTGTTTAGCATAAGTGCTTAATTTACCTGTAACACGATCGTCAAAACGCATTCCAAAAGCAATTAAAACATCACATTCGTTTGTTAATAAATTTGGCGCATAATTTCCATGCATTCCAAGCATACCAACATTTAGAGGATGATCTGTTGGCAAAGCCGAAAGTCCTAAAATTGTCCAAGCTGCTGGGATTCCAGCTTTTTCAACAACTGCTTTAAATTCTGCTTCTGCCTGACCCAAAATAACTCCTTGTCCAAAAACTATAAAAGGTTTTTTGGCACTATTGATTAGAGCTGCAGCTTCGGCAACTTTATCTAAGTTTAATTTTGGAACTGGAACATAACTTCTTATTCCTGTACATTTTTCATAACTAAATTCGAACTCATCAAATTGAGCGTTTTTAGTAATATCAACCAATACTGGTCCTGGACGACCAGAACGAGCAATATAAAATGCTTTTGCAATAATTTCAGGAATTTGAGAAGCTTCAGTTACCTGAAAATTCCATTTTGTAACCGGAGTTGAAATTCCGATAATATCTGTTTCCTGAAATGCATCAGATCCTAATAAATGCCTTCCAACTTGCCCCGTAATACATACTAATGGAGTTGAATCGATTTGAGCATCTGCAATACCAGTTACTAAATTTGTAGCTCCCGGCCCAGAAGTAGCAATTGCTACCCCTACTTTTCCTGTAGCTCTTGCATAACCTTGAGCTGCATGCGTTGCACCTTGTTCGTGACGTACTAAAACGTGATGTAACTGATCTTGAAATTTATATAATTCGTCGTAAACTGGCATTATAGCTCCACCTGGATAACCATAAATTAAATCTACTCCTTCTGCTAATAAACATCTTATAACGGCTTCTGCCCCTGATATTTTCATAGTATGTTGTTTTTTCAATGTCAATTTCAATATCAAAATTCAATTGCGACGGCAAAAATCAATTTTAATGTTAAATTTTAAATTAATCTTTTATACTTTTTTATTGTAATTGCTACCGACTTTTGATATTGTAATTGTTATTGCTTTTTGAAATTGTTATTGTGATTAATTATCGGTTACACATCCTGTTGATGCACTCGAAACCGACTTAGCGTATTTAAGTAAAACCCCTCTGTCAACTTTTAAAGCCGGCTTAACCCATGCCGCTTTTCTTGCTGCAAATTCTTCGTCAGATATCTTCAGGTCGATTGTATTTTTCACAGCGTCGATAGCGATTAAATCTCCATCTTTTACTAGTGCAATACCTCCACCGTCATATGCTTCTGGTGTAACGTGTCCTACCACGAAACCGTGCGAACCGCCCGAGAATCTACCGTCTGTGATTAGCGCACAACTGCTTCCTAATCCAGCTCCAATAATCGCAGATGTAGGCTTCAGCATTTCAGGCATTCCCGGACCACCTTTTGGCCCACAACCCCTGATGACGACTACATTACCTGGTTTAATTTTTCCGGCTTGAAGACCTGGAATTACTTCAAATTCACCTTCAAATACAACAGCTGGTCCTTCGAAATATTCTCCTTCTTTACCGCTTATTTTTGCTACAGCGCCTTCAGAAGCAAGATTTCCGTATAACACCTGAATGTTTCCTGTTGGTTTTAATGCTTTTTGAATTTCATGAATTACTTCTTGTCCGTCTTGTAAATCTGGAGTTGAAGCTAAGTTTTCTGCCACTGTTTTTCCTGTTACAGTTAAACAATCTCCATGAATAAGTCCTACCTTCAATAAGTATTTCATTACTGCAGGAATACCTCCAACTTCGTGAATGTCTTCCATCATATATTTACCACTTGGCTTCATGTCTGCCAATACTGGTGTTCTATCGTTAATAGCTTGAAAATCATCTAAAGTGATTGTAACTCCAACTGAATGAGCCATGGCAATTAAGTGCATAACCGCATTTGTAGAACCTCCTAAAACGGCTACAATTGTAATAGCATTTTCAAAAGCCTTACGAGTCATAATGTCTCTTGGCTTGATATCTTTTTCTAATAATATTTTGATTGCTTTTCCAGCTTCCAAACATTCGTCTCTTTTTTCTTGGCTTAAAGCAGGGTTAGAAGAGCTATAAGGTAAACTCATTCCTAATGCTTCAATTGCCGAAGACATTGTGTTTGCAGTATACATACCACCACAAGCACCAGCTCCAGGACAAGCATTCTGAATAACACCTTTAAAATCTTCTGGAGTAATTTCGCCTTTTACTTTTTTTCCTAGAGCTTCAAAAGCAGAAACAATATTTAGAGATTCTCCTTTCCATTTTCCAGAGTGAATAGAACCACCGTAAATCATCATTGACGGACGGTTCAATCTTCCCATTGCGATTAACGCTCCAGGCATATTTTTATCACAACCAGGAATTGCGATAATACTATCGTACCATTGTGCTCCCGCAACAGTTTCGATCGAATCTGCGATTACATCTCTAGAAACCAGTGAGTAACGCATACCTTCAGTTCCGTTAGAAATACCGTCACTGACACCAATGGTATTAAAAATAAGTCCGACAAGATCTACATCCCAAACACCTTTTTTAACATCTTTTGCTAAATCATTCAAGTGCATGTTGCAAGTATTACCATCGTAACCCATGCTCACAATACCAACTTGTGCTTTCTTTAAATCTTCTTCAGTTAAACCAATTCCGTACAACATAGCTTGTGCCGCAGGCTGTGTTTGATCTTGTGTGATGGTCTTGCTGTACTTATTTAATTCCATTATTGTTTTATTTATTTTTAATTTTTTGTTCAAAAAAAAACCTTCCAGTATTTGGAAGGTTTGTAATATAGTCTTTCAATTATATTTATAACATTCCTGATGCAGATGTGTGAATCACATTGACAACAACGACAGAAATAATAATAATTGAGATTTGCATCATTTATTTTTTAGTGTCACAAAAGTAAATAAACTTCTGGAACTAAAAAAATAAAATCTCAACATTTACAATACTTCTTGTGATTATCTTCATATTTTAACAAAAAATATTAAACAATTGTAGATTGCCCAATACTTACATTGTCATTATTGAAATACAGCAAATCGTCTTTGCTGAAAATAAAATTAGAAACGAACTCTCCTACTTCGTTTGTTCCAAATTTTGAATCTGGTTTCAAATCAACTGTAACTACTTTGTATTCAATTGCTTTTTCGACCGCTTTATAGATTACATGAGCTTCTTTAGTTAATCCAAAATGTTCTAACAAAAGCGCTGCCGCTAAAATCGAAGCGATCGGATTTGCAATATTTTTTCCCTTTGCTTGCGGATATGATCCGTGAATTGGTTCAAACAAAGCATTTTTCTCTCCTAGAGATACTGAAGGCAATAAACCAATAGATCCTGTAATTACACTAGCTTCATCAGATAAAATATCTCCGAACAAGTTCTCAGTTAAAATCACATCAAATTGTTTCGGATTTAAGATTAGCTGCATTGCTGCATTATCCACAAATAAGAAATCAAGTTTAACATCTGGATAATCTTCGCTCACTTTCTGAACTACTTTTCTCCACAATCTTGAAGTTTCCAAAACATTGGCTTTATCGACCATTGTCAACTTTTTGCGTCGTTTTTGTGCCGATTGAAAAGCTAAATGTGCAATTCTAGTAATTTCTTCTTCTGAATATTCACATAAATCTGAAGCATGTGTTCCTTCTTCATTAAGTGTTTTTGTACCAAAATAAGCTCCACCAGTTAATTCTCTAAAAATGGTAAAATCAGCTCCTTCAATAATTTCTCTCTTTAAAGGAGAAGCTTCAATTAAGGCTTTATAAGGTTTTATAGGACGAATATTAGCAAACAATCCTAATTCTTTTCGCAGTTTTAATAATCCTTGTTCTGGACGAACCTTTGCATTTGGGTTATTATCGTATTTCGGATCTCCAATTGCACCAAGCAAAACTGCATCTGTGTTAAGACAAAGATTCAAGGTTTGCTCCGGTAAAGGATTTCCTGTTTTATCGATAGCAACCGCTCCCATCAGCGCTTCTTCAAAAACAAATTCGTGATTATACACTTCGCCAATGGCGTACAAAGCTTTCTTAGCTTGTAAAATTACTTCCGGTCCAATTCCGTCTCCTGGTAAAACTGCAATTTTTAAATTCATAATCTCTCGCTATTTATGTCTTTAAATCCTTATTGTTCCTAGTTTATTTTTAAATATTAACTTCTATTTTAGAAGCTTCTATAATTTGATGGATATCTGCGTCTACAACTTCTTTTTTAATATCAGCGAATTTCAAGAATTCGATGTAAACGATATCCAACTGTACTTTTGTCAACTCGTAACCTACTTTTTTAGCACGGTAAGCCAAAGCAGCTCTTCCGCTTCTTGCTGTCAAAATGATTGAAGATTCATTTACACCCACATCTAGCGGATCCATGATCTCGTAAGTTGCTCTATTTTTGATTACACCGTCTTGGTGAATTCCAGAACTGTGTGCAAAAGCATTTGCTCCAACAATCGCTTTGTTTGGCTGTACAATCATTCCCATACTTTCAGAAACTAAACGGCTCATTTCGTTTAATTCTCTTGTGTTGATGTTTGTATCTAAATTTAAGTAAGGATGTTGTTTAAAAATCATTACTACTTCTTCAAGCGCAGTATTTCCAGCTCTTTCACCAATACCATTAATAGTACACTCAATTTGTCTTGCTCCATTGATAGCACCTGCGATTGAGTTTGCAGTTGCCATTCCTAAATCATTATGACAGTGACATGAAAGGATTACGT
>RCUK01000550.1_pt1 | contig 31779 bp, 24 predicted proteins | sample 2166381 | NCBI WGS metagenome assembly RCUK01 (sample SAMN09932809, study PRJNA488358) | compost metagenome | isolation source: compost soil in an enriched community | place: Germany: Experimental Botanical Garden | reverse complement strand
CCTATTTCACAATGAATGGCCAGCATACCGTACAGATCTATGGTGATACCGCGACGGGAATTTTGTTTTCACAGATCAAGATGGTTAGGGAAAATGAGGGGAGGGATGTCCTTACTGATTATAGTGTTAGATACGATGATGAGTATATCCGCTCTAATGGGAAATGGCTAATTAAAAAACGCATAGGCCATTTTTTAATAATCGAAGCAAGAACACTAATCCAATAATCCAAGATGAAAACAAATAAGATCGTAATTCTCTCCCTTACCTCAGTTATAACGGCAGTGATATTCACAAGCGGTCTGATGAAATTTATTCATCTACCCTGGTCGGTTGCGGGTTTGGAGAATTATAATCCAAGTATTTTGGGATTGATGGAAATGGCTTTTATCATATTATTTGCAATACCTAAGACTATGAGGATGGGCTTCATTTTGCTCTGCTGCTATTTTGCCGGGGCGATTGCGACCGAGTTAGCTAGGGATGCCCCGATTTTAAATCCCGCAATCCCATTGGTATTAATTTGGATTGTAGCATTTCTGCGGGACAAGTCTTTATTTTTAGGAGCTGCTAACTCTCAAAAGAATGCTGGTTGAAAAATCCAGCAAAAGTATGGGGTCTTTTTGTTCCGGCAGGATTTCCCCATTTACCCTTTAAAGTAGATGAAAGATTAAGAAAGGAGGTGTGGTATCTAGCGGAATATCCACCTTAAGACTGGCCATCTGATTTATCTGCATAAAAGGTTTTTATTTACAAATTCAAAGAAAAAGGCTCGATAAGAGTTCCCAATCGGAATCTCATGCGGTTCTATATAGACCGTGTTGTTGTCAAAATAATCAATTTTTGACTTATTGATCAAGTAAGACTTGCTTACCCTGATAAAGATATTCTGTGGTAGCTGCCCTTGTATGGTCTTTATATTCATCGCGGTAATAATTTTTTGTGCTTTGGTGTGCAGGATAACGTAATCCTTAAGCCCCTCGATAAAAAGAATATCGGCAAAGGAAACCCTTACAACCTTTTTTTCGGCCCTGATAAAGCAATATTCCTGATTGATTTCATCAACAGATGCAGCAGCTCCTTTTAAAAGATTTTGATAGGAGACCGCTTTTTCTACCGCTTTCTTAAACCTTTCCGGCCTGATAGGCTTTAGCAAATAATCCACCGCATCGAGCTCATAACTCTCAAGCGCATATTGGCTGAAAGCGGTTGTAAAAATAACATGGGTGCCGCTATTAATGGATCTGGCGAAGGTAAGTCCATCTGAACCAGGCATCTGGATATCTAGAAAGACAAGATCTACTGAATGACTGCTTAAATAGGTAGCAGCAGTTTCTGTATGAGAAAATTCTGCTTCAAATTGAAGATCAGGGGTCTGAGCGATAAGCTGTCTCATCGCTTCCCTTGCCAAGGGTTCATCATCAACAACAATACAGGTCATAATTTTATGGTTAATTTAACATTATAAGTATCCTTTGTTTCGGAAATTTCGAGCTCATGATGCCCTCCAAATATCAACTCAAGCCGCCTTTTTACATTTGCAAGTCCTAAACCACCTGGGTTATTAGAGCGCATCAGAGTGGCCGGTTTCGAATTGACGCAGCTAAAATTCAACCATCCATCCCTCCATTCAAAATAAACATTCACAAAGGAATGCTTGGCATCTTGGCTATGTTTGATCGCATTTTCCACAAAGGTAATAAACAAAAAAGGAGGTACCTGAATCCCACTGAGCAAGCCTTCCCTTGAAATCAGGAAATCAAATTGGTCCCTGCGTATCCTCTCCAGGTTCAAACAGTCGTTTAAGAAATTAATGTCTGCTGTTAGCAGCACTTCGGGTCTTGCACTGTCATACAACTGATAACGCAAGAGATCGCTCAGGCTCATTAGGACCTGTGATGCCTTGTGTGGATCTTTGCCAATCAGCACATTGGCATTATTAAGCATGTTGAAAAGGAAATGCGGATTTACCTGGTTTTTAAGTTGCTCGAGTTCTGAGCAAATATTGATCTGGGTAAGTTCCGTGATTGCCATAGTGTCTTCAATCCACCTCTGGAACAGTTTTATCGCTGAAGAGGCGGCGACAAAAACAAGAGCAAACGCAAAATACATCGTTGGCTTTGGATCAAATAATCTTTTTGGCGCATACTTAAGCTCAAGGTCCTGTAGTAAATAACTGCTTAGCCCTACCACCACGCTGAAAAGCAATAGCATGCCCAGGAGCCCTAAAAGATATTTTCTGAATTTTTTATTTAATAAATAAACAGGTACCAGCCAGTACATGTTCAGGTATGCCTGAATGAAAAGGCTAAAAGAAATCCCGATCTTAAAATAGGTAGCGTAAGGCTCAATCGAATTAGGGCTCTGATAGCTAATGATGAAGATAAGCCAATACAACCCCCAGATGCTAATATGCCTGTGATAGTGGTATTTGCTGTGGGTAAAAAGATCCAATCTCGAGGAAATTTGATTTAAATGGGACCGCTTGTTGGGCATAAACTGTGTTACTGTGGTAAAAGTATTATAAAAATGAATATGAACTTTTATTTTTATATCAACATGGCACACGGTTATACCAACCGTGACTTTTCTACTACCTTTCGGTGATGGAAAGAAATTTGGTATATCCCTAATGTTGATTGATATAATAAATGGGAAATTTGGTATAATTAGGTGGAAAAACAATATATTAATGGGCTAGATTTGTAGAGATTGGAAAAAATAATAGCTAATTGACCGTGAAAATATCATATCTCTTACTCAGTATACTGGTTCTTCTAACTTTAAACCTATTTGCTCAAAAAACAGGCCTCATTATGGGGAGGGTTCAGGATGGGAATACCAGTGAAAGGTTAAGCAAGGTCACCATCAATGTTAATGATTCGCTCCTTAGTACCACAACAGATTCAACTGGGATGTTCAAGTTAGCGCTACCTGCTGGAACTTATAAGCTTTCTGCCAATTTCATGGGTTATTCTGTATTAATCAAATACAATATTGTCCTTGGAACTGGAAGTCCCCAGGTTGTAAATTTCGATCTCCAGCCCGCTGCTAAGAATCTGGGAGATGTTGTGGTTAGTTTCAGCAGGAGCAGGTCAGCCATCGCTACAGATATGGTTACCCCACTTTCTGTTCAACAGCTCACTACAGAAGAGATAAAAAGTAATCCCGGGGGCAATTTTGATGTTTCAAAAGTAATCCAAACCCTCCCGGGCGTAGGAATCAGTAATGGCGTTGGTGAGCGTAACGATGTTATCGTTCGTGGAGGTGCGCCGAATGAAAATGTCTACTATCTTGATGGAATTGAAATTCCTCTGCTCAATCATTTTCAGACCCAGGGAAGTTCTGGAGGGGCGCAAGGCATACTGAATGTATCTTTTATAGAGAGCTTGAAGCTTACATCCTCTGCGTTTGACGCCCGCTATGATAATCCGCTTGCCTCAACTTTTGTTATTAAACAAAGAGAGGGAAATTCCGAACGCATCGCCGGAAATGCCAGACTAAGCCTAACGGAATCCGTGCTGACACTCGAAGGACCTCTTTCCAAGAGAACGACCTTCTTGGCTTCTGCCCGAAAATCCTATTTGGGGCTGCTATTCAAACTGATTGATCTGCCCATCAGGCCTGATTTTTATGATTTCCAGTATAAGGTGGTGCATAGGTTTGATGAAAAAACAACACTCACCGCTATTGGATTAGGCGCTATCGATCGCTTTAATTTTGCTGCAACCAAAACCTCGACTCCAGAAAACACCTATACTTTGCGCTCTACGCCATATATCAATCAGTGGAGTTATACCGCTGGCTTCAACCTCAATCGAAAAATAAGTAATGGTTTCTTGAACTTCAGCTTGAGCCGAAATGTATTTGATAATAGCCTTGATAAATTTGAGGATGAACGCAAAGAGGAACAGATGAGGACCTTATATTTGGCTTCTCAGGAAATCGAAAACAAATTCCGATTCGACATCAATAAATTTGTCAATGGGTGGAAAATATCGACAGGCTTAATGGCCCAGAATGTGGGGTATACTAGTAATTTTTACAATAAAATCTCATCCGGACAAATTGATGCGAATGGAAATAAGGTTAACCCGGAAAAGATCATTCGTTTTGATAGTGATTTAAGTTTTTGGAAATATGGACTTTTTCTACAAGCATCTAAAAATCTTTTTAACAATAAGCTGCTGGTTTCAGCAGGTGTGCGCTCAGACATGAACACTTTCACCGATGCAGGCAACAATCCTTTAAAAACACTCTCCCCACGCCTTTCAATTGCCTATCATGTCAATTCAAAATGGGATATCAGTGCATCAGCGGGTTCCTATTATAAAATACCAACCTATACAGCCCTTGGGTTTGTCAAGGATGGGGTCTTTGTTAATAAGAACATGGAATACATTCAGTCTGATCACTACGTTGTTGGTACGCAGTTCCTTCCAAAAAACGATCTTCGTTTTACCTTAGAAACGTTTTATAAACGTTACAGTAATTATTCAGTGTCCACTCTTAATGGTATTTCTCTGGCCAATCAGGGCGCAGAATATGGATCAATTGGCAGTGAGCAGCTCTTGAGCATAGGGAAGGGGGAAACTTATGGTTTTGAGGTTTTTATGCAGCAGAAGCTGGTCCACAAATTATTTTATGTTGCCAGTTACTCCTGGCTAAGGAGCAAGTTTTCCGGATTAGATGGTTTGCTTATCCCCTCCTCATGGGACAGCAGGCATTTGCTTTCGCTCACGATGGGCTATAAGCTAAAATCCAATTGGGACTTAGGATTAAAATACAGGTTTGCAGGGGGCGCTCCTTATACGCCATTTGATGCATCCAATTCGAGGCAAAACTACCTTACTGTTGGAACTGGTATCTTGGATTACAGCAGACTTAATGCTGAAAGGCTTAGATCATTTAGTCAGCTTGACTTTCGGATAGACAAGCGCATCAATTTCAGCAGAACCGCTTTGGGATTTTATGTCGATATCCAGAATGTGTTGAAAAACCAGAATGCTGGTAATCCAAAATATACCTTTAAACGCACGGCAGACAATTCTGCATTTGAAACAACTGATGGACAAGCTTTGAAAAACGATGGGTCTAACGGAATCCCAACCATACTCAATACAGATTCAGGAAATATCATCCCTTCAATTGGTGCAGTATTTGAATTTTAGTTTCTCGTGATAATTCGGCCATAAAAATATTGACCAGATGATTATTTCAATTCAGAAATGATTTCGCCGACCTTTTGCTCATATGTTTTATCTAAGAATTCGTTATTGTACCAAAATTCCAGTTTTCCGATGATCTGTGGAAGGTAGATAAACAAGCGATTTTGTATATTGTCTTTCAAAATGTCATTTGCCTTGATTTCATCGCCCAGGCGCTTAGCTATTATCACTTCATTGGCTCGGTTGAAATGTTCATAAAGACAGATTTTCCATTGATTATAACCTTGTTCGGTCATTTTATCTTTTATGGGTTCAAATAGATTGGCCTTCATATGAACTATTTTTTCATCAACCTTATCTACTGCAGGATTTACAAATGAATGGCCGAATTCATGGATGCAAATCGTTCGAAGCGACAATGCGTTACTGTAACCCAGGTTGAGTTTAGTAATATCGTTTATTTCTCCAGGATGGTTAAAACTTGCGAAGATATTTCCGATTGTATTTTTATCTCCAACGGCGAATCCTGAACTGAAAGGAAGCGTTAAACTTGGGTATAAGACATATCGAGATACACTTTTGCCAAAGTAATTCTCCATTTCTGAGATGAAGTTTTCTTTAGGTAGATTCCCTGAAACCTCTTCGATCATCTTTTTATAGTAAGGAGTGTATCTGGTGATAAAATCCTGGAATTTTACTTCCTTAAAAAAATCATTGAAAGCGTTTATAAACTTTTCTGCATCTTCTTTTGATTTAAAATGGCTTAAGTCGGTATCTCCCATCAGCTTTGCATTTGGAAAATCTTCTAAACTCAAGACAAAATTGGAGTAATGCAAATAGAAATCCCGGTCTAGATAGCTCTTGATTAAACTAAGATTTTTGGAATTTAGGAAAGGTTTGAATTCAGCGGCTATTTTAGAAGTCAATACGTATAGGTCTTTAATAATGGGTTGTTTGACTGAAAAATCTGTAAAATCTTCATAATTTGTCAATAGATAACTCAGTGCCAATAGTTCAATATTGGTTTTACAAACTATTTGGACGCTTTTTTTATTGTAGCTAGGATAGCTTAGGCTGAATGCTCCGGCAGCATTTTTGCCGGATATGGCAAGTTCAGCTTCTTTATCAAGGTTTATCTTATAATGATTTACTTTATGAAGGTTATCCAATTTTTGATTGTTCAGCAGTAAAGTCAAAGTTCCTTTCTCCGAATTAATCCTGGAACTTAAATAAACGACCGCGTTTTTCTGCATGCTGAATTTCATTTTTTCTGTTCCGCTAAAGTGCTCGTAGCTTGCATCCCATCGGTGATTGGCTTGTGCACTTTTTAATTTTTTTGTTGTGGAACAGGCATTTAGAACGATTAAGATAATGGATAACAAGATTAGCTTTTTATACATTTTTGTCTTTACTTTTTTAGTTTTCTGTACTTAACTGATATTTCTTTGCGTGATAGGATTCTTGGTATCAATTACCAAAATCGGGCAATATGAAATTATTCTATTTTTAACCTCTTAATTAGTCAATTCATCGTGTGTAAGGGCCACTGTTTGAGCGGATCTTATCAATAGTTCTTTCACATTTTATTTCTATTAATTTATTAAAAACAGACTACTACGTGCTGAATTCGTAGCACAGTGCAAATATATCTCAAACTTGTGATATATGTGGTGTGAAACTCTAACTTGCCCTCTTTATCCTATGAAATGATATCAAAATCAGCTTAACGGAAAATCACTAAACGTTTTTCCTAATGGCTGTTTATTGCTTGAGATGAATTTATAGGCGATACTTGTGGAGGTAACTTATAATATTTAGATTTTTTCATTTCTGGTAGAAATTTGTAAGCTATTAATATCTACGTACTTAAGTCATTTTTTTGTTGTAAAGTAATGTCCCATACTGGAAAGACTTTTACTGTCGATCTCGAGCTAAAGTTATTACATTTCCCGCCAGTGAGTAACTTGGCAAGACCAGAAACATTTAAGCAAAACCTGATGACATTTAATTTAGCAAACCCCTATATTTTTGTATAAATGATTTAAAATTGGTCAATTTGCCTGGTTTGCAATTCTGGTTTGGCATAGCAAAGCCGTCCAATTCTATGGGTACTATGATAGCTATCAAGTCCGCTGCAGGTGACCGTTCTGGCTTTCTCAATATCCACAAAGCCATCTTTTTCCAGACAGTCAGCCGGTAGGATGACCCGCTCAATCTGGGCTATAAGCATTACAGTTCCGTTCTCCTTTATTTCTATTTCACGCAGGAACCTGGCACCAATCTTAATAATGCTTTGCTTGACAAAAGGTGCCGAAAATCCGTCCAACTGCTCTTGGATTAGTCCGGTAGCATCGAACTCGCTCTGCTCTCGGGGATATCTTGCGGAGCACTGGTGTGCCTGCATATAGAAGTCCTCTCTAACATGATTGACTGTAAATTCTTCCCTTGAACGGATATTCTCCAGTGTATGTCGCTCCACAGAATCAGGCCTTATAATCAGTGCGAATAGGGGAGGATTTGCACCCAGGTGGACAAAGGAGCTGAATGGTGCAAGATTGGTTTTATCATTGTTACCCATGGTTCCAACCAAGACAAGGCTTTTGAAACCTCCCAAGGAATTAATAAAGGTAGCACGGTAACGCTGATCGAATAAAAGAATATCCTGTAAATTATATTGCTTTTGCATAGAAGAAGATTTTGTTGAAATTTAATTTTGATATTTTTTACCCACGGGGAAAGTTTGCCTGGCTATTTATTTTTTTAGGATTAATTTACCCGACCAATTGTTCTGCCATGGGACTTTAGGTAGATCTTGCTGTGTACGCTTTGTTCTGGAGCATATCCAGCACAGAAGGAAGCGCAAAACGGAACCAGTAAGTATAGCGTTCGGGATAGGCCAATATATCTTCCTGCAACTTGGAAATGGGTACCCAGGTGTAATTTTGTACTTCCCCCGGATTTGGTGATGGAGTGCTATCGGAACATCCCAGAAATACATGGTCGTATTCATGCTCTATAAGTCCGTTGTCAACAGGTGTATTGTAGGTAAAGTTGAAAAGTTTTTTAAGCTTGCACTCCAGCCCCATTTCATAAAGTAACCGCTCTTTAGCACTTTCCAATAGATCCTCTCCCAGCTGTGGATGCGAGCAGCAGGCATTGGTCCATAGTCCCCCACCGTGGTACTTTCCCTGCGCTCGCTGCTGGAGCAACATTTCATCCTTGCTGTTTAGTACGAAAACAGAAAATGCCCTATGTAGTTTTCCTGAAAGATGAGCCTCCATTTTTTCCATTTCCCCAATAGCGCGGTCATTTAAATCTACAAGGACAACTTTACTCCTGTCTCTGACTTCCAGGTTCTCTTTCTCATTTTTTCCTAAGTGTTGCTTTTTGAACAGCAGGAAGAAATAGATATTCAGCATAAACTGCGTATAACTATAAACCGCATCTTCTATTGGAATACTGAACATACGAATGCCTAGAAAAGATTTTGGATTATAGTTGACAATTGGAGAATCAAGTCCGGTACCGGTCAATACACCGTTAACTGGGAAAAAGCCAAGCATCAGGACAATGTAAACTAGAGATGCCTTGCCTAGCCATTCTACTTTTACACAGAAATGCAGGTATAAGATGGTAAATAATGTGGTTAAAGCAGTGACTAGGGTGTAAGTTTTATCGGGATGGGTTAAGGCCATAACCGCGCAGATGACACTGGTAGCAAAGGCGATCAAATTATTGAGGCCCTTTGCCCAATTCATGTTGAAGAATTTCTCCACGCAAAAATAGGTAAATACACAGGAGAAGGGAATACAGATAAAAAAAAGCCATTCCTCTACTGGCAGGCCGAGCAGCTGAGCTCCCAGTGTATATTCGGTATTGAACCACTATATTCCTTTGTATGCGAAAAAAGCATCCCAAAGGATGAACGGAAACGCCGCAATCGTCGCAGCCTTAAAAAAGGTACCGAAATGTAAGTCAAAACGGATCCTGCGGTCGAAGGAAGCTGCAAAACAGACTGACACGGTCAGCAGGTCGATGATTAGGTAGGTATATGGTTTCATAACTTCTCCGTGCCATAATACATCCTGAAATATTTTATAGGCACCCAAAGAAATCCAAAGCATTCCCCCTGGTGTTTCTGTGTATGTTTATGGTGCTGTTTGTGCGCCCTTCGTATAGCCAGTAGATAAGGGTTATTAGTATTTTTCAGAAATCTGACCCGCTGGTGGATGAAAATATCGTGCACTAAAAAATAGGCTATTCCATAGCATGTAATTCCAATGCCTATATAGAAACGGAAATCATAATTATGGGATAAACCTTTGTACAGCAACGTGATTGCAGGAATAGCAAAGATGATAAAGAAATAATCGTTGCGTTCCAACACACCCGAATTGCTATGGTCATGATGGTCACGATGAAGGCCCCAGAGGAATCCGTGCATTACATACTTATGGATGACCCAGGTCGGTCCCTCCATGAAAAGGAACGTGGCCAGGGTAATTAGAAAATTCATATCGATTGGAGTTTAAATTATTACTTTTTGATTTCTGCAATCATCTTTTTGAGCTGGACAGAGGTAATGCTGTTTTGGTTTGTATGAATGAAACGGCAGTCTTCTTTGATTCTCCCCTTATAACCCAAAAAGAAAGGGCTATTGCTTTGAACCGAAAGCCTTCATAAACGTACTTCCAGATTTTCTGGTGCCCTGGCGACTGCAGTTTCTATGTCTACCCGACCTTTATTGAAGGTGTTGAGCTTAGCTATGGGACTGACAACATGTTTGGCCCAAATCGCCTTTAATGTGCCAAGGTAAGCTAGCTGAACAGGGTTTTTATCCGTTCGCTCCAGTTGATCTATCAGTTGCCGGCACAGCGTCTTATCCTGGACTGACCTGAGGTAACTAACCCTGAACTGTTCTATATCATTCTGCTGGCCAGTCAGCGGCCCGAGCATAGTATAGGCCCAGACCTCAAATTGCATCAAAATTCTCATGCGATCGATATCTTATAATGAAAGTAGCTGCTCATAGCCAGGGAAATTTTGTGGCTATTGGGAATGCGTATTCTTTTCTCCATGATTCGCTTTGCAGAGCTCTGTTTGATCTTCCTGAAAAGTGACAGATAGTATTTATAAGCCAGGTAAACCCCGAATCTTGAGGAGGTAGGTAGCCTCCTGATGCCCTCTAGTGCCTGGTCAAAATCCCTTTGAATATCCTTCTCGATATCATTTTTTACCTGGTCTGAAAATTGTGTCATCTGTATATCCGGAAAGTAGCTACGTCCGAGCAGCTGAAAATCATCCCTCAGATCACGGAGGAAATTCACTTTTTGAAAAGCCGCCCCCAATTTCATTGCCTGTGGCTTAAGTCTGTTAAATAAATTAGTATCTCCCTCGACGAATACCTGAAGGCACATCAGTCCGACTACCTCCGCAGAACCGAGTATATATTCCTGGTAAAGCTGCCCGTCATAGTCGATCTCTTCCAGGTCCATTTCCATACTGTGAAGAAACTGGCTGATCAGCGATTTATCAATATTAAAACGGTTAACTGTTTGCTGGAAGGATTGTAATACCGGATTGAGAGATATTCCCTCGTCTATCGCAGCCCAGGTTTCGCTAACCAGACGAGCCAGCAGCAGCGGTTTGTTATAATCATGGAAGCTGTCCACAATTTCGTCTGCAAGGCGCACATATCCATAAATGGCGTAAATGGCAGGTCGGAGCGAGGGGTTTAGCGCAAGGATTCCCAAAGAGAAGCTCGTACTGTATTTCTCGGTTACCGTTTTGCTGATCTTAAAGGATACTTCGTCAAATAATCTTTTCATTGTATTGTTGGATAATGCATTTGTTTATTTCCGCTGCCACAATGCGACCCGAAATGATCGCTGGGGGGACGCCCGGACCAGGTACCGTGAGCTGGCCGGTATAAAAAAGATTCTCAAGGTGCCTGTTTTTGATCGAGGGTTTGAACACAGCAGTTTGTCCTAAAGTATTGGCCAAACCATAAGCATTGCCACCGTACGCGTTGTAATCTTTTTCAAAGTCCGCAATGCAGTAACTTTTGCAGTAATCTATGTTATCTGCAAGGTCATGAATCCCTGTATGCCGCTCTATTCTTGACAACATGTCGGTTAGATAACTTCTCCGTCCAGCCTCGGTATCTTCAAGACCGATCGCCACCGGAATAAGCAAAAACAAGTTTTCATGTCCTTCTGGTGCAACAGTGCGGTCGGTCTTGGATGGACAACAGGCATAAAACAACGGCGCTGAAGGCCATTTTTTTGTCTCGTATATACTATTAATATGATTCTGGAGATCATTTTCAAAGAACAGCGTATGATGCTTGAGGTTCGGGATTTTTTTATTCAGCCCCAGGTAATAGATCAGACAGGATGGGGCGAAGATTCTGCTTTCCCAGTATTTTTGTTGATAATTCCTCAGATTTTCAGGTAGCAATGTTTCGCTATGATAGTAGTCGCACGAGGCGATAACTGCATCAAAATCTATTTTTCTGCCATTAGCAACAATTCCTGTAGTAAATCCTTCATAGGTTACTATTTCCTCAACTGTATGCCCAAAATGGAACCTCGCACCTTGTCCCTCAGCTACCCGCTGCATGGCTAATACCAGTTGGAAAAATCCACCCATTGGATACCAAGTGCCCATTGCATAGCCGCCATAGTTCATCAGGCTGTAAAGGGCTGGAATTTTTTCAGGAGAAGCACCTAGAAAAATTACAGGAAATTCCATCAGGGTCTTAAGCCTTTGGTCTGTGAAATAGCTGGCAACATATTTTCTGAAATTAGTCAGTAGGTCGAGCCTCAGCGCACTCAGCGCAATTTTGGGCGAAAAGAATTCCGTCCAGCTATGACAGGGTTTATTTACAAATTCCCGCATACCTACTTCGTATTTGTATTTGGCAGACTCCATAAATTTATCCAGCTTTTTTCCCGCACCCGTTTCTATTTGCTCAAAGAGTGATTTCAACGCCTCATAATTTCGGGGAATTTGCAATTTGTCTTCACCAAAAATAATCTCAAACTGCGGATCCAAGGAAACAAGCTCATAAAAGTCGCTATGATGGTGGTTAAAGTCGCCAAAGAATTCTCCGATGATGTCTGCCATCCAGTACCAACTCGGTCCCATATCAAATTTGTAGCCACTGTCTGTCGTAAATTGTCTAGCCCTACCACCAGGCTGATCATGCTTTTCGAAGACATGGACCTCATTTCCGTCCCGTGCAGCATAAGCGGCGGCAGAGAGACCAGAAATTCCTGAACCGATGATCGCTATTTTTTTTCCCATATTAGTTTTGGATTTTTTTTAGATGTTCTGCAGCCTTAGATAGAAGTATGCTGCTATCCAACTGCATATCGTATATTGGCCTGTGAAAAGCCTCCAGTTTAGATAGCAACCGGATAAGCTCCATTTGCTCAGTCAGGTCTAGATTCGCGGTGACAATCTGGCTTGCCAAGCGGATCTTTTCCATTTGCTTGTCTAGGGTTGCTAAACCCTTATCGGTAATGGTCACCATTCTGCTGCGTCTGTCACCTTGAGAGACATATTGACTTACCCATCCGTTCTTTATCAGTCTATTGATGATCTGGATACCAGTCGGCTTGTCGTGGACATTCTTTCTCACCAGCTCTATTTTGCTCATTGCCCCAAAAGCCCGCAGGGTGATCAGGTAACTGAACTCGTCTTGTGTAGAGAAATCGGATCCGTCGATCGCCGACTTGGAATAGGTCTTAGCATATCTAACCATCTGGACCAGCATTGTATTGATAACACTTTGAGGCGTCCTGCCGTTCTCCTTGCCTGGGTAATCAAAGTCAGTTTGGATATCAATTTTGATATCCCTGTTCTCAATAACCCAATTGTTAAAATCACCGATGCTTTTGGTGTTTAACCTATGTCCTGCATCTTCGAAGCGGCGTGCAAGGCCGAGAAGTTCAATCAGAAATTCGTAATCCATGTGATAATAATTTCCATAAAAATAGTATTTTTTTATACTAAAATTCGGAGTATTTTAGATTTATTTTTGCTATTTAGTCTTTTTTTATACTAAATATTGTTGGTGTATTATTATTTTTTTGACTAGGAACTACACTAATGAGGAAGGGGAAACGGGAATTAGATAGCGTATGAACATTGAAATGTTCTGGATATTTGTCTATCAGAGTTGTCTTAAGGTTTGGTATTGTTGATTGTTTGGATTAAAACTAAAGCCTCGCAGTTTTTGCAAGGCTTAATTATTTGTACAACATACAGGAAGGTTTTCTGTGTTTGACCGCATTTGGAATTATTGCAGCATGTTATTTAATGCTTTTGTGTATAGGTCAAGATCTCCCTTATTCATTACTTCGAGCATATCTGCCTTTTCTTTAAGGTATATATTAGCGAATGAAGGGTCATATTTAATAATAGATTTTGTGTTATCAATTAGATCACAGTATTTGATGGATTGGCTATTGGGACTAATCGTAGCTAACCGGTCAGCCTCCATAGATTTTCGACGTTTTCTGCTGAATTCAGGATAATCGTCTAAAACAAATCTATCCGTTAGCTCCCAAATCCCATTCACGATGAAATCAATTTCTTTATTATTGTATCGATATTCTAGTAAGGCCATTCTCAACAGTTCTTCAGTGCATTCAGTATCCTCGAAAAGATCATGGCATAATCCAATTTCGTACCCTAACTCTAATTCGCTTTTTTCGGCACATTCGGCAACAGCAACCAAGTGAACGGGATACGGGTCCCCAGTATATTTTCGTTTCTGTTTTCCGTGCTGTTTGGCAACAAAAATTAAAAGATTTATTTGATGTTCAGACCTCATATTGGCAATATAACCAAATCGTTGTGAATTCCGGCATCTTCCGTTGTCCCGGCTGCCTTATTGATAAATTTTTACATCGTAACTAATTGTACAAATGTATTAGCATATGGGGTAACAACTTGTTATCTTTATAGTTCACTTTAAAGTTTTAGTTATGGAACTAAAAAAGTTATTGGTGGAGTTTAGAGAAGATTCCCTAAAACACGCAGTTGAAAAACTTGATTTGATCAAGCTAAAAAACGACGAAGTAAAATATGATGGCTCATATATGAACGATGTTGATAAACTGCAACTGGTTTTGAACTACTGTCAAAAATTAATAGACAATGAAAAAAATACCAATGAATTGCTTGTTCGAATGGAAGAAGGTCGAAAGGCGGTAGTGGATCTATTTAAAGTTATAGCCCTACCTCCCAACATGAGGGTCAAAGTTCACTTGCATGGTGATTCATATGCAGATTTTTGGTATGTTCAAAAGGGGCAGCTGCTGTTTGGTGATTCGTATTTAATATAAAAAGAAAGATCCGTTACATAAATATCTGTTCACCAATAGTTTTACTAACTTAACAGGTAATGCTGTAACAGACATTGCAAAGATTTACCCTAATTCTGTGACAACGTGCAGGAGATTAAATTTATTCACATCAAATTCAATATTCTCTAGTTCCCCCAATTTGCTGGCGCGTGGACGGCGCAACTCGATTTGCTCCGCCAAAAGGTGCAAAATCTCCAAGTCTATGTCTCCGGGATTCTGGTGCACATGCGAAAAGTACTGACCGTTAGGTTCTAGTCTGGCTACAAATGCCTCCCTGTGATAAATTTTGTACTTGCAACCTCCTGAAGGATAGCGCGGATATTGTCCGACCTGGAAATGGTACTGAATTTCAAGACTGATAATTACGGTATATTTTTCCATATGGCTTACCAGTTTAAAATATAATAATGATCCTTAAGCCAAGGTTTTGCTGTAGAGAAATAATTAGCGAACAGCCTCGTCTTTTTCCGTTCGGATCTATGGTGGCGTATTTCTTTGGTTAAATTTTAGCCATATTCAATTTAGCCAATCCACCGTTTGTAGTATTGTCGATTATTTAGCAAACAATCGGTTATGTTTTTGGTTTGAGTATTAATTAGCCTTTTGCCGATAGGTGAGGGTAAGAGAGTTATTTGCTATCAGATGAAAAAAACTACAATAAATAAGATAGGTTTTACCCTTGGACTCTTCGCAATCTCGATTTTGTGGAATGCCTGCAGAGTAAGCATCCCAAAAGGCGCAAAAGCGGTTAGTCCCTTCGATACTGAAAAATATCTGGGAAAGTGGTATGAGATTGCACGTATGGATTTTAAGTTTGAAAAAAATCTTAACAATGTCACTGCCAGCTATTCAATAGAAGATGGAGATCAGATAAGGGTTAACAACCGCGGGTATGATACAGTTAAGAAAGCCTGGAAGCAGAGTATTGGCAAGGCAAAACTGTTAAATCAGAAGGAAGCCCGGTTAAAGGTATCTTTTTTTGGACCATTTTATGCTGGTTATAATGTGATCGCTATTGATCCTGAATATCGATACGCCCTTGTTGCTGGAAATAGTCTGGACTATCTGTGGATACTTTCAAGATCGCCTATACTGCCGGAACAGGTTAAACGCAATTATCTAAATAAGGCGAAAGAGCTTGGATACCGCACCGAAGATCTGGTGTGGACCGTTCATAATAATCAGCGTTAAGGTTTACAGGTATTTATCTTTTATCACCCCCGAGCGCGTTGGGTGTCTGATGGACCATAATTTACATATCTCTTTTTTGGAGGGGCTTGGATGGATAGATTAGATATGTTCAGCAAAGTCAATATAGATACTATATGTTCTGAATAATTCTTATATACTGATATTAAACCCATCAATATTTACGTATAATAATTTACCGCGTAAGCATAATCATATGCGTATAGCTTTGGGGATTTGTCCTACATGAACGACTACCAGTCCAAGAACTCAAGGAAATGGGAAATGTTGATCTTATTAAACCCTACTTGCGGATCAGAGTTGGTGTCTTCAGGAAAGTCATCTTCTATAATATGTTAAGTTATAATAGGGCAAACAAATACCTAGTTTTAGGTATTTGTTTGCCCTATTATAATAATTAACTTGAAGGTAAATAAACAAACAACATGGGCCAAGACAAGCTACATACAACTGCAAGCAAAAAAGTAAATATTTACTACACATATTGTATAACTTAGGGAAAAAGGATAGGTGGTTATTCTGGTGATAAAATAGTAAGAGACAATCGAACTAACCACCATATTGCCGAGGAAGAGCATAAAGCGGAAACAAGGGAGCAATAATAAAATGCTTTATCTCTGATTTGCATGGCACATTTTTGCTTGGAATAGTGACTTCTCAGCTAATTCTTTTTGTGATTTGAAAAGTAAGCTGCAACTGTATTTCAAGATAACGCAGATCCGAAAAGTTTCCGAAATATTACCAATCAAGGCAAATTCTTGAGCAGCCCTTACCTTAATTACTTTCATTGCTGCCCAATCGATTTCAGGGCCATGAATTACCGCGAAATAACAAACTTTCGTTAAAATGTTTTCCTATTAATACTCTCAGTTATGAAGCAAATTTCAAGGCGCACATTTCTTGTACAAACAGGTACAGTGGCCGCACTTTATCCCATGGTGGGCATGCTCGAGGGCTGTGAACCAACCGAACGAAATAGTAGGCTTCTCGCCAGAGGGATTCATATCAACAAAGAGAATGGACTTAATTTAAGTATCTATCTCTTTAACCTTGAGTTTGATGGCAACCATTTAGTGCCAACATCAAAGGATGCTTTTATTGTTGTCCAGCTGCCACCCCAAAGTCTACATGAAAAGTATTTTATTCAGCCAGCTTCAAACACTGCCCCCATTAAGCAACAGGATGCTAAACTATCAGGACACTCATTTCTAGCTTTTGAGCTTTGGCCAGATTGGAAGGGAAAATTAAAAAAAAGAAAGATCAAGTACCGTACCGCTGAGCTATTGGATTGGGAAAACCAGAGCGCTTTTAAACTTTTAAGCACATTTGACCAAAAAGGTAATTTTCAGTCATTTGCTTCTCCAGCCGTTGTGGATCAGGCTTTTATTAAACCTACTCTTGAAAAGGCGCTCATTCAAATAGATCATTACAAGAGCATAATTGCCAAATTATTAGGTGATGATACCAGATATTTGAGTTTTTTTGAACTTCCTGCAGGTTTATTAATCGCTCCGCATAAGAATAATAAAGACATCGCTATCACGATAACGCAAAATGATTATCAGATATCCGATCAAACTTTTTTTGTTTACCCCAAGGATCAATCGCCAATCAAACGCCGTGTTTTAGAGCGAGGGAATCTTGAAATGCGGTTTATTCAAAAAATTGATGGTACCACCCCAATAACTGTGCCTCCCGCACTCAGAGCGATTGGTCTTTTTAGTGATGCAAAATTTAAAATTCCCAGTCCAAGTGATCCCTGTGCTTGCGTAACTGCGGGGATACCTGACGACAATTATTTGCCATCGCTACTTGATGAAGTTGAATTATTGTTTTTAAATCAACAAAGTAACACAGAAGAGCGGTTCGATATCAAAGCAAAAGGTCCGTTCCTACTGGGGGCATCAGGCGCAACTTTAAAATTTTCTTATAAAAATCATAACCTTGATGGAATCGATCCAAGCATTTCACTAGTGGAATACGAGCATCATTTTCAGGATGGTAGAGATAATTTTATTAAAGTTTCTAGGATAGGGGTAATTGCACCCACAGCTCAAAAAGCATTACACGTTAAAATTGCTGAACGAAAAGAAATAGGAGGAGTTTGTTTCGTTGATTACAAGGAATTTGTTGAAATTATTGAAACCGATAAGCCATTTCCTTCGCCTTCGAATAAACCACGAGTGGATTTTAAGTATACCGCCCCAAAGGAGATTTCTGGAGCGCCAAAGCTTGAACATTACGATAATCAGGTCTATTTTAGTAGGATTACAACCAGGTTTAAACGAACCCCTCCGATCAAAGTAGTACAGGATTGCGCTAACAATTTCTGGGTATACACTGAATTTTCCTCCGGTACAAATGCTGATCTAATGCAGTTGGAATTTGACTATTATGATCAGAATGGCAAAAAAACAGACAAAGCGGTAAAACATCCGATTTTCTTCATGAGAAGAGATTTTTTCTGTAGTAAGGATCTGTCATCGCTATTGACATCGGATATGGCAAAATTTGATGATGGTGTCAAGTTCAGGATGAATTTGCAGGACCAGTTGATAGCCTTTACGCCAGATGACCCTACACTAGATGCCCAAAACAGTGGAATAGATAATAAGATCAATCAACTAAAAGCTGAGTACAGCGATTACTATTTCACTGTAGCCAACCCAATACCAGGAATAAAAAATGTGTTTGATCGGGCCGATTTTGTAATCTATCCACAAATTTCACGTGCAAAGGTTTACATAGATCACTATCAGCAGTATAGTCAAAGCCCGTTGCCATCGCTGATTAAGTTCAATAAAGCATACCTTTCCAGATTTTTTGAAGTTAATGGAAATCCCGCAAAGGTTATTTTAGAACAATGTCCAGATTTCATGGCAGGGAAGATCAGAAATTTTGCTGGTGGTACTGATGCTAATCTTGAAACAATTACTTCCTTAAATAATGGTTACCAAAGAATTAAAGAAGTTTTTAATGAAGCTGGCGATCGCACTGGAGGAATGATCAATCCTGGGATCAAGAATAAATTAATTGCTTTTGGTGAAGAGGGACTTACCTATCCAGAAGATATAAATGAACAGTGGAAACAAAAAAAAAACTTAGCTAAAGATGCTTCAGTTGACAAAGTTTTAAAGGCCATAGATATTTTTAGTACGGATGCAGAAATCGTCGGCGTCAGCATCATCAGTATTTTAGGTGAAATTTCTGATGCAGGAGGAACACCTGCTTTCGCCGCTGATAAACTTTTGGCACAGATTGAAAATTTTGAAGCTTATGTTAAGGAACTTACCAATATCCCAATTATATTGGAAGCCATTGCAAAAGTTGAAGCGGTTAGCAAAGAGATTATCAGGCTAAAAAATATTTACGACGCAGGTAAAACAACCCTGCTTGAGGTAACCACAAGACTAAATGCTGCCAAAAATGATTTTTTGACATTAATTCCCGATGTAAATAAAATTAAAACTGCGGCCAAATTGGCTTTTGAAAAGGAGCGGTTAAATGCATTCAACTACCTTAATGCAGAACTAGCTAAAGCTAAACAAACTGCTATAGATGAGGTTGTTCGGGAGATTTACAATCTTCGACCTAATTTTGACGGTTTTAAAGCATACCTTACCACGCATGGGGTCACCTTTGAAGGCAAATTGAAAGCGCTAATTGCCAAATTACCCGATTCCGAAGAGGAGCTTAAAGCCCGTTTAATGCTCATAGACTCGAAAGTCTTCACAGATATAGATGCTGCGGTTGCTCAGTTTAAAAAACCACTTGCAGATATTAAAAGTGGTCGGGTAGATATACTGATCGGTGTAAGTTTTGAAAGCTATTTCTCAAAAACAGATTTATCTGAAGGTATTTTGTTGTTGCAGGAAAAATACGATAGACTATTGGCTCGGTATATTGCTGGCGAAGTAGCGTTGAAAGCAGAGGTAAATGCCCGCCGGACCCAATTAACGAAACTTCAGGATTCAATTCGAAATTCGTTATATGAAAAGGTAAAAACGATACTTCTCTGTTATAACGAACTGATTGTGGGGATTACAGATGAGGTAGAAAGGGCTGCTGCCGAGCAATTTTTTAGTGTACTCAGATTGTTAAGTAAAGCCTCTTTTTCTTACTACGTAGACAAGTACGAAGAGATGAAGCGTGATTTTGCCGATCTAGAAAGTACTACGCTATCGGAATTAAAGAACGTATTGAAACAAGCGGAGTATTTGGCGATCAAAAAGGCAAAGGAAAGGGAGGCTAAATTACAAGAGTACATAGGATTTATAGTTGATCCAAAAGCTGAGCTCCAAACCTTAAAAACGGCCTGGGAAAGCGTTGGCAATATTGAGAAAAGTGTTACTGAAGAAATTGAAAAGGCAATAACTGATGAAATCAAAGCAATAAATTTATTTGGTGCTGCACAAAAAGCTCGGTTGATAGAGTCGCTTAAAACCGAATTTGATGGGGCAGTGTCAACCCTGACTACTAATCTCAAAGCTTATGAGGCTTTACTTGTCAATCGGGCCAAAAACGTAGTTGAGCAGATCGAAAAGGAAATGTATGCAAGGCTTGAGGGAATAACTGATATCAGTAGAATAAGAGCCCTTAAAGCGGAGTTCGACCGGATCAAAAAAATCTTAACTACACCTAAAACTGAAGAGTTTAAATATCAATGGGAGACTGGTAATTTTAAAACCGCTAACATGGGTATTCTTCAATTTAATCCGCAATCTAACCCGCCAACCAAGCTCAAAGCCGACGTAAAAACAATTGTACATATCAATCCATTGAATTTTCCCAATGTTATCGATAGGATCGATACTTATGCGGAGAATTCTTTAACGAACTTTAGTCTTACCTTTTTAAGTGCGCTTACAGTAGATTTTGCTCATCTGAATTTTGTAACAGGCTCATCGGTAAAGACTAAAATGAATGTGGGCATAAGGGATGTGAAGTTCGATGGAGCATTATCTTTTGTACAAAAATTAGAAGAACTGATGGGAGGGCTTGGAGATGGTTTTAGTATTATGATCCGACCAACCAACGTAGGGATTGGCTACACCTCTCCAGTGTTTAGTATTTCTACACCTGGTTTTATGTTCTCTAATATTTCCATTAGTGTTATCCTGCAAATATTTTTCGATCGTAAACCCATGGAGCTGACTTTTATGTTGGCAAAACCTGAAGCTAAAGCAACGATAGCAGCGGGAATTTATGGAGGGGGATTTTATTGCGCGTTGACCGCCCAGCCGAAAAATGGGTTAAAATCTATAGAAATGGCGATTGAGATGGGAGCCATTGTTGGAATTCAGCTAGGGCCAATCAAAGGAGAAGTCAGGTTTATGATTGGGCTGTTTTTTAGGAAGGATGATACAGGCGTAATTCTGGAAGGTTACTTTGTTGCTGAAGGGGTATTGAGTGTTTGGATTATCAGCGCTTCCGCTAAGTTATATATGTACGTAAGAAGCCACAATAGCTATGTGACAGGAGGCTGCAAGGTAACCTATTCTGCCAAACTAGGCTTTGTAAGAAAATCTTTTACAGGCTCCTATTCGAAAAAATTGGCAGGCGCTGAAAGTAAACGAAGTAGTAATGAACGCAGTGGATTGTCTAGCCTGGTTAAAACGCTGAGAGAAACTGAAAACGATCTCTTCGATTACAGTTTTTTGGAAGATGAGTACCAGGCTTTGACATCAAGTGAATGGACAAAATTTAATCACACATTTTACAGGCATTAAAACATGGCTACAACGACATTTAACATTTTCATTGTTCCAGGGGAAGTTAAGGATGGGAAATTTCAGCTCTCACTATGTTTTGAACTGAATACTGAACATGATGTATTAACTGGCAAACAAACTGACGAAAAAGAGATTACCCGGTGGAAAGAAACTGTTCTTCAATTTCCTGAATTGGCCAGATTTATGCATAAAAATGGCCAGCTGATCCTTAGACAGGCAAAGGGAAAGGATATTCCGCTAATTGCAAGAAAACAGCTTGATGTTAATGCTGCAAAAGATGCAGCAAAACTCTGGGCCGAATTTTTAGGTTACCATGAGGTAGCAAAGGAGAGTTTCGTCCCTAGAAAGAAGGAAGTTGACCCGTTAAGGATAGGTACAGCTAGCACAGATACTCTTAGGGTTTTGCCAAGTCAACCACTGCCGTTGGTCATTTCCGCTTACCCTACAATTGCCCCAATAACCGAGGCCATGAAGAAAAATTTTTTAGCTTCTAAGGCAATTTTTCCAGAAAGTGTAGATAGGGTAATGATCGGCATCGAATCACACCCACTTTTGGCGAGTTCAAAAATATTACCTAAATCGGTAATGGAGGGTATTGGAGCTGCGTATCAGGCAGATATTGATGCGAACAAGCTGAGGTTTATAGAAATGGGCAAAGCAGCAGATCTTTATAAGCATAATCAGATCACTAAATTCGCTCCAGAAGCACTGGCCAAGCTATCACCTGAGAATCAAAAAGCAATGAGGTTAATGATTGGTTTCCAGCGGATAGCCGCCTCTGTAATAAACGAGCCTATTTATATCAAAGAAGCGGTACATAAACTTGGTGGGAATTTGGGGATTCGTAGATTTTTGGGGACCCTTGTTGATTTTGAAATTCCAATATCAGAGTTTAACTCTAGTGAACTAAGTGTAGAATTATCTTTAGCTAACAATACAAACCCGCTCCATAAATTAATTAACGATAATGTAGATTTTCAATATAGAACAAAGGTTGTAAAGGAACCAGGTCTTAACGCAATTCTACCAGCACCAATAGATGTTGAATATCAAAAATTTTATGCTGGTGCACTTGCAAGACTTGCAGATAAAACTAGGATCATTACGCACGAATCGGAGAGTTTGGTACGTAATTATGCCCAGGCAAAGGACAGCATCAGGCAGAATCCTACGCTCGCCAACCTGAAGTTAGATTCCGCAATGTTTTTAAAATCGAAGGCAGCAATTGATCCTAATTTAAAATCTACTGAAAAAGTGGCTATCCAGTCCAGTCAGATCATCTTGAATACGCTTAATAAAGCGGCGGCAAAATTGAATAATCGAGTCGTTAATATACAGACCAAGGGGCATCAGCTAGTTGTAACAGATGAAGAGTGGTTAAAATATGATCCAAATCAAACAACCAGGCCAGCTACTGACATTTATGAACACGATATTTTAAACGGATTTGTTATTTATCAGCGTATCAAAGAAGATGGTAAGGTTGTTTCCAATTGGCATTCATTAAGTAGGGTTAAAGAATATTTTGGAGAAGCCTTAAAACTAAATAAGGTTTTTGAAAAAACTGATATTGCAATCAATACCGACTCTTTTATAAATAGCTTAGTGGTAGACCCGGCCACTAATGATCCTCAACTACAAGGGGTTAATACAGGATTTCTATTTCATTTCGATGGCACAACCGTTAGCAGCCGAAATCCTTTAAAACATTATGAAAAGGAGTATGAAGATGAACAAACCCAAAAAGATGAGGAAGTATTAGACTTTGCAGAAAAAGTAAATGCATCGCCACCAGAAAGAACAGCTGTAGTTCTGGCAAATAAGAAGCTAATAGCTGAAGATTATTTTCCTTTTAAAAGGAAGGTAAATGCAAAGTATGTGTTAGCAAGGGATTTCGTTTTCAAATCGCAAGGTGATGAGAAAACAGTGCCAAACCTAAAGTTTAGTGAAACAAGAACTTATGAATATGTAATGGCCATGCAGTACATAAATGGCTATTCACCGGTAGACGAGAATTGGCTTATTCAGCACACTGCATCACTAAATGGATATATTTCTGAACCCGCAAAATTCTTGCGCCATGAGCATATCAAAGATATCATTGTTTCAATGAACGAAGATATTTTTCATCCTGGCACCAAAAAAACTAAACCACAGTATACCGGAGAAACGGTGAATGATTTGGTAATCCGTAAAGGAACGCTGCTTAACAATGACGAATGTATTCGCTTATTATCTCCGCCACCTGTACCTACCTTTCAAACCTATTTGTGGTATGACTTTGAAAATAATGATTCCTTCGCTAAAAGTAGAAATCTTTCCTCTTTGGCACTATACCCTTTTTATAACAAATATCAATGCGAATTAAAACCTGGAGATGAGTTAAAAGGGAAAACCTGCAAACAGAACTGTGGTGCCTATTGCGGTGGGACTGCTCAACCTCCGGTTTACTCAGGTAAATTAAATTACCTGCCTGATCCTATCGTAAACGGCTTTAATTTTAAATTCTTTTATGATAAAGATTGTATCCAGTGTGCGGATAGAACCATTTATCCCGACACGTTTTGCGAGCTTAAAAAAGGTTTTTACCCTCAATTACAGCCTTGGACGATTAAGCTCGTACGATCAAAGCCTAAAACGGCCTATGTTGCCAAGGATTTAAAAACACAGGTATTAACAATTTATGTACCGGAAGGAAAACAAATTTTCGCAGAATGCAGACCAACTTACCATAAAGATTTCGCTTGTTTTGAGCAAGCACCAGTTTTGCTCAAAACTTTACAAGAGGAAATGGAAAGTGATATGACTGTAAATCCACTTCATTGTGGTGTGATAGTATTAAGTTTTACGTCAGCTCTTCAGAAGCCACTTTTCGAACCGGAGATTTTGGATATACTTTTTACTAAGTACAAGAAAGGCACACCCAACCGTGTTGTAAATTCTGTAACGGCGAAAGTAGAGTTGAATTTTGAACACCTTAACCATTGGGGGGAACTACAGGTTCAGGGGACACAACCAACAGGAGAGTTGGAATTATATGGTCTTTGGGAGGATTATAGCTTAAATAAGCGTAAAGCTCAAAGAAGCATCGCTGAGAAGAAGAACGATGCGGCTACCGGAGGCTTTGTGTTTTTGGGTAAATATGAGTTCAAAAACCCAGAAGATTCCTCCTCGCCCCATCCAAGTAAAATTGGAGCTGACGAGATTGCTTCAAGCAACCTTAAAAATACCATAGTTTTCGAATTTGAGCCTTCTTTTCCAATACACTATTTTACACCGTCAGTTTTCAAGGTACGCAATACCTCCAAATATGTTTCGTATTTCGAAGACATTAATGCCAATGAGAAAAACCAGATTAATAAGGAGTATTTTGGACGGTGGTCAAAGGAAACAACTAAGCCTGCAACGGTTTTTAACCCTATTAGCTATTCTAAACCAGGTTTAGAAAACACAGCGAGTGCTGGGTATCTTTTCAATAATCTAAAACCAGAGATTCCTGTGGTAGAAAAGATTATACCATTAATTGTTAGGGATGATCAGAAACTTGCTGTAAGTTATTATGAGCGTTACCGGATTTACTATCATAACTCGTTGATGGGTAAAGATGGCCGTTTGGGAATATTAATCAACGATGGTAAGTCTATTTATCGAAATCAATTGAAAGGCTGTGTAAGTCATGCCGGAATAGATTCAGTAATGGACAATTTTGGAGATCGATTGGCGCTTTCCAACAATCAACTCGGTAGAGCGAATTTTAATGTTGATGCTAATATTTTAGAAGAACGTTACATTGAAAAGTTTGATCCGAAGTTTGATGACTTTTATACTTCTAATGCTGAAGTAATCGGAATGATCAGTTACACTCCTGATTATGATGCTAGTCAGGGGCTTTGGTATATAGACATTGAATTAAAGATCAAGAATAAAGCGAAATTAGACCTTCATAGCCCTTTTATACAACTTGGACTGGTTAACTATCAGCCGCGATCTGCGAACTATGCAATGCAGAGTGGAAGTGTGGCTGATACTGCGTCAGCTTATGCAGAAGATTTGCGGGTATCAGATCCAGTGAAGGCTGATTTCTTTGCTATCAGGCCAAGAAGGAGTTTTAAAAATCCATTCGTACTCTTCAAGCATAAATCTATTGATAGATTCTCTCTTTCCGGAGCTATTAGCAGTCTATACTTTAAAGACAATGTAGCCAAAAAAGAACTTAAATCTGAATTTGTACTTTGTGTTCAGGAGGAAGGAAATAGCGACTTTTGGGAAGTTATTCCTTCTAAACTGTTTAAAAAGCAATACAAGTTAGATGGAACAGATGTTGGAAGAGAGGCGCAGGGAGTTGAACTTCGTTACCATCCATTGTTAACTGGCCTGGATAAATTTCCTTTATCTCATGCTGACCAGAGCTTTGAGGTACAATTTGGTATCTGGTTTGAAAAAGTGCTGTTTGGTAAGCATCGAATTGTGATTTATGAAATCGAATGCCATAATAGTTTAAAGCTAGCAGATCTGCCGCCATTACTTGTAAACGGAGAAATTCAACATGTTTATGGAGTAAACGTAATCAATAATTTTATTTTTTGGAGAGAGGCTTCAGTTTAGCATTGATGCGATACACTAGAGCTACTTTTTAACAATGCTGAGAAGAAAGTAATAACCTTAAAAAACTAAATATATATGAAAAAAAGAAAAAAAGATGCTGTCCATAAGACTTCAGGGGGTTTTACAGCAGCCAAGGTTGGTTTAACCAAAATTACAGCCAAATTTGGAGAAGATCGGGATGGTTGTCCACATAAGGGAACCGACTTTGGGAGTGGTGGTGTAGAGAAAGATTTTAAGGCGGGGGTAAGTGGTAAAGTGGTGGCACCTGTAGGGGGTGATTGGGGCACCATTACCATTAAACCAGATCATGATTCAACAGTTACACTCCAATATCTTCATTGCTCAAGTATTGCGGTAAAGGAGAAAGATAAGGTGACCAAAGATACCATATTGGGTAAAACTGGAAAAAAGGCTCCAGCCGGAACAAATATTACAGGTATTCATTTACATCTTCAAGTATATAAAAATGAAGATCCTGCAGAAGCATGCTGGAATACCCCAGGTCGAAATTTTATTGACCCTGAAACTTGGGATACTAGTAGCTAAGCAACTGTAAAGACCTCTATATTTACACCACCCTCAAAAGGTTAGACCTATTTGGGGGCCTTTTTATGGGTAAATTTCCGAGCATAGTGGTCCTTTGGAAATCCCTAGAGATGAATAATTGATGAGCCATAACGACCAACTCATTATCTCTATGCTGCAATCTCCGCTTAATGCCAATGACCCTCTACGGTGTTCAATGTATTTATGTTCACTATTCTTGACTGTTCATGTAACATGAACAGTCAAGAATAGTGAACACAAAGCATTGTTTCTAGAAAAAATATTATTAGCTTATTGATCTGTGGATCTACCGCTGCTTTTGCTCAAAGAAAAATGATTACCTTGAATAACTTCTACATTTAGACTTTAAACCTCAATGATCAAATCTTTGTCATAGCCGTTATGCTTCTCACTCAAATAGCCATGTGGATTACAGATAATTTCAGTGTTACCAATAGTATATCTGGTAGGCGTATGGATATGGCCATGAATCCAATACAAGGGCTGATGCTCCAAAATCACATCTTCTAGGTTTGAAGCATAGGCAGCTGACAATGCATGATCTCTATCAGGCTCTGGTATCGACTTTACACTAGGAGCATGATGGGTAATTACCACATTCTTACAGCCGCTTGATTCCTTGAGACTTTTTTGTAGCCAAGATTTTGATTTTTGGTGAATCTTGTAAGTATCTATTGATCTTAATTTTGAATATGCTGGATCAAGGCGTATCTGTGCATAATCGTTCATTCTAGCCTGGCAAATAATGCCAGACTCCACAGGATTTCCAAATAAGCTAAAGTCGGTCCACAAAGTTGCACCGTGGAACCTTATGCCTTCAAACTCAACCATATTATTTTCAAGAACATTTACATTTGAGTTTTTGGATGCTTCAAGTATTTTGTTGAGTGTCTTCGGGTAAGATCCTTTATAATATTCGTGATTCCCCAATAAATATATTACCGGTTTATCAGGGATGTTTTGCTTTACCCATTCTATCCCTTTTGTCCCTAAGTTTGTATCACCAGCCAGGATAACTAGATCAGCATTGCTAAAATCCAAATCTGAGACCCCAAATTCCTGATGCAAGTCACTAATTATCTTTATTTTCATTTCATTAGTTGATAACAATCGAATATATCATATTATAGTTTATCAGACAGAAATTGTTGCTAGCGTTTTCACAAAAAAGGATGACTACATTCGATATGTAATGATTGTTATTTCAAACAAAATCAATGTAAATGATTTAAATAACAATCATTTTGCTAATAATTATTTATCCAAAAAATCAATAGCTGCCGCAAATGCAGGGCGCATCATTTCACGTTCTCCTTTACTTATCTCCGCTTCTTTTGCAACTGCCGACCATTCCCCAACTACTTTGGCAATCTGAGTTGCGATTTCCCTTGCATGTTTTTTATCAAGGCGAAAATAATCAGCCACATCAATTGCCAATTCGAGATCAAGAGAATTATCATCCTCAGATACATTTAGTGTGAGTCCTGAACCGCTAGGAACGGGATTAACATCGTAGGCGGGCGACAAAATCCATCCTTGATCGCTTAATAAGAAACCATGGTTCCTTAAATGATCATCAGTATTGGATATACATATATTGAAAACTATACGTCTCCATAGTTGCTCCAGATCCTGTTGAGGATTAGCACCGTGACGACTGATGAATTCTGCAAGATCGAGATAGCTGATGCCGCTGGCATGATCTGCTCCATCTTGCTGTCCCAATAATGTCATAGCTGAAGCAAAATGAATCCGTTTTTCAGCTGGTGCTCTGTCGAATCTCTTTGTAATGAAGGTATAATGTTTACCGGAAAATTTCCGATAAAAATGCTCCGGAACCTCAATTCTACATTGCCGGGCTAATTGAGCAGCAACCCATTCCCATGCCCCAAGGTTGTAATCATCGTTTCCACTTGGAAACTTGGCAATCCAAAGTGCCCCATCAGTACCAATCACTCCAGATTTGGGTCTTGCTCCTCCAAGCGATCCCCCTGGAGCGACAAGCATACTCAGCCATTTGCTGTAATTGGGATCATCTAGATTACCATCGTCCTCGAGTTTTTTGCTTGCTGCTTCAAGTGCACGTAAAGCAGTCATTGGTGGAGCAGGCATGTTTTGATCGTCATCTAAAAATGGACCATCTGGATCAAGCTTAAAACGTAGGGCACCCATGCGGTGCTGATCATAAACACCAAGTAAAAAGTCACTATTTTGAAGTGTGCGCACTGGGCGACTACCTATCCTGGCATCAATAGCTTCACGACGGATCATGAGTTTTGTACCCCAGCGGTCGGGAGAAGAATCCATAAATATCCCAAAATTAGATTTGTCTTCCCGAAGGAACTGCTGCCCTGGAAAAAATTGCAAATCGGGATCGATCATGAACTTTTGTTTTGACAGAAGCCACTTTTGATCGTACTCAAAAGAAAATACTTCCTTACGCCTTAAAAGAGTACAACTAAGTATCCCCATCAATAGCGGTCCTTCAAGACCTAACCAATCTGCAAAAACCCAAATCTCTCGGTGATCATTTTTATTTTGCTTCATTTCCTTGTTCTTAAAGGTTTACTAGATGTGCTCTGCAGAAGTTTGGCATCTTGTAATTTGTGCCCCAGTTCGTCATCGGCGCCAAGTTTGGCGATATCTCTTTCCAATCCTAACACAAATAGTACTTGAACATAAATACCTATCGCAACGCTGGGAGAACCCCGTTCAACCAACCAAAGCGTGGAACGGGCAATATTTGCCCTCTGAGCCACCTGCTCCGTACTTAGCTTACGCCTTTTTCGGGCAAGCTTTAGATTCTCACCCATATCTTGCAATAATCGCTCAGATTTTGGGAATAAAATCACCCCTCTTTTTTCCATAAAGATTGTTATTTCAATCAAATTTAGCATATATGTTTGAAATAACAAACAATTTATTTGGGAATATTGAGACGCCGGATTAATGATTTCTTCATATTGGCAATAAAACCCTGCGGCGGTTCCTCGTACGTGCCACGACTCAACAACTTTCTATAACCGCCAGTATGTTGCCTAGTTTACTTCTAAGGTATTCGGTTTCGTTATTCAAATAAGCTACCTGTAGCCCAACAAGTCAAAAGATCCAATAAAAAGCTTCGTAAAAAGATATGTGGGCATCGTTTCAAACTTATATAAAAAAGGAGGAATTATAATCGCGTTCAATAAAAATGAAGACCACTCCATCAATCTTTATTAACTTTATAATGAACTAAAAAACAAAGTTATTATGGAAAGATGTTGTGGTCTTGATGTACATAAAAATAGTGTTTTTATGTGCATTTTAACAGAAACGGGTGAAAAGCTGGAAGAAGTATTCGGTACTTTGACTCCTGAACTTGATCGTCTTCGCGATACCCTTTTAGGTTATCATGTTTTAGAGGTCGCCATGGAAAGCATTAGCATTTATTCGATTCCAATCTGGCGGGTACTTGACACAGATTTCGATGTCAAGCTAGTGAATCCTTATTTCATTAGGCAGCTTCCAGGTAGGAAAACGGATGTGAAAGATGCCCAATGGATTGCAACGGTACTGCAAAAAGGACTAATTAGAGGCAGTTTTATTCCTGAGCAGCATATTCAGGAATTCCGCCAGTATAACTGTAGGATTACCTATTTGAACAGGAACCTGCAGCGTGCTGACCAATCCATTGATCTTATCTTACAGTGCTGTAATATACGCTTGAGTAATTATGTCTCAGATATTGGCGGGAAATCAATGCGAAAGGTAATAAAGGCAATTTCATTGGGACAAACAGATCCGGTTGAACTTATAGAATTGGTGCATATCCGTACCAAAAATAAGCATGGTGTACAGACGATAAAAGAGTCACTTACAGGAATAGTATCCCCAACTGACATGGATCTATTGGGCATGGCCCTTGAGGAAGCTGAGTTCTATCAAAAACAATTGACAGCGTGTAAGGATAAACTTTTAGACCTTTGCGGCAATTATTACCATAAAGAACTTGAACTTTTACAGGGTATTCCTGGAATAAAGGACCATAGTGCGGCCTGTCTATAACGCAAGTCACTGGGCCACTCATTTCGCTGCATAGCGGGCCACCCATTTCATTCCTCACTGGGCCAAAAAAAGGCTCTATTTCGCTGGTCATTGGGCCAGCCTTCCGTTTTAGCTTTATATAAAACGGAGGTAATTTGGGCCAAAATTATTTATTCCGGACTTCTAAAAAACGGAGGTCAATGGGCCACTTTCCATGATTTATTATAGTCTTGTGTCTGAAATATAAAAGCAGATACATGGCAGGACAACGAATTGATATCATGGAACTTCGCACTTTGATTGCATTAAAGCTAAAGAAATTCAGCAATAGGAAGGCAGCTCTTCTATTGAAGATTAACCATAAGACCGTTGATGGGTACATCAAACGGTTCACTGAACTTGGGATCACCTATGAGGAGCTTTACCAAATTTGTGAATCCGATTTAAATGATCTTTCTACTGAGGAGAGCCAAACCGAGAAACAGCGCTATGAGGAGCTTTCCGCTTTATTCCCTTCTTTTAAAAAAGAGTTTACCAAGCCCGGGTGCACCCTTCAGGCGCTTTTGACATATAAAGAAATTTTTGGTTGTTATTGTATTTAATTGCGTATAGTTGTAATGTGTGTAACTAAAAGCACCTATCCTAAAGTTTTTTGTTCATTATTTTTTATGAAGCTCAGCACTATTTTTTCGAAACGATTGTGGAATGAGCTCGGTAACAATAAGCCTTTTTAGGAATTAGCCTATTTGCTAATGGAATTATTTTATCGCATCTGTTTCAAGTATCTAAAGATCAACAACCCGATATTGTTTGTTCCTTCTTGGAAGACAGGGATTTTGAGGCAAAAAAAAAACATCCGCCTTTTGGGCGAATGTTTTTAACAATGTATGAAGGTTATTATCTTATCCTATCTTAACGTTGATTGCGTTCAGGCCTTTTCTGCCCTCTTCTACATCATAGCTTACCGAATCATTCTCGCGAATATTGTCTATTAAGCCAGATACATGTACAAAAAGCTCTGCATCGCCATTAGCTGGCACGATAAATCCAAAACCTTTTGTCTCATTGAAAAATTTTACTGTTCCTTGTTGCATT
>RCUK01000545.1_pt1 | contig 32134 bp, 29 predicted proteins | sample 2166381 | NCBI WGS metagenome assembly RCUK01 (sample SAMN09932809, study PRJNA488358) | compost metagenome | isolation source: compost soil in an enriched community | place: Germany: Experimental Botanical Garden | reverse complement strand
TGTCTCCGGTCATGTCATTCGCTGCGCTTGCATCCAGCCCGAAGAAGATATCCGGTTGAATCAGATTCGCCGAGGTACGTGCCCCCCGAAGCCCTAGCTCTTCCTGAACCGTGGCCCCAGCATACAGAATATTGGGAAGCTTCTCCTTATGAAGGGCTTCCATCAGTTCAATGGCGAGGCCCACACCATAACGGTTATCCCAAGCTTTCGCCATAATCTTCTTCGGATTGGCCAGAGGGGTGAATTCACAGATTGGCACGATCTGCAGTCCAGGGCGAACCCCGAAGCTCTCGGCCTCTTCCTTGCTGTCTGCACCAATATCCAAATACATAGTCTTGAGGTCTACAGGCTTGCTTCGTTGAGCATCATCCAGCAGGTGGGTTGGAATAGAGCCGACTACCCCGACTAATCGTCCTTTAGGTGTAATAATTTGAAGCCGCTGAGCAAGTACAGCCTGGCTCCACCAGCCGCCCAGGGGTTGGAAGGTGACCATCCCGTTTGGACTTATGCCTGTAACCATAAAACCAACTTCATCCATATGGCCTGCAACCATGACTTTAGGGCCCTGTTCATCTCCGCGCAGGACACCGAACAGACTACCCAGGCGATCCTGTACAAATTCTTCGGTATAGGAAGAGAGACGCTCTTTTACGAAGCTGCGAAGCTCCCGTTCAAAGCCAGGCGCTGAAGGGAATTCGGTCAACGTCCGAAATAGCTCAAGTGTGTTTTCATTCATATTATGTACTCCCCTTTCATTCAATATTTCTAGTATGAACTACGATTTCGGCCTTGTCGAGTTCATGGACTAAGGTCAATAGACATGCACATAACCCTCCCGGCGGCATACGATGTGGAAGGTCTTGCTTGGGGGGAGTCTAATGACACTTGTACAGTTGAAGAAACTGCTCATGATCTGCCTGCTGTTCATTTTGCTTGTCATCGTGCTCTATTTTTTTGAAAGACAATCTCACCTATTGCTGATGTACTGAACAGCCTCCTGCCGGAGGCTGTTTTTCTTCGTTCAAGCCTTGGCATATGGATGATTTACCAATCATAACAATCCACACACTGACAAATAATGATGGGGACGAGTTGCTGCGAACAACGACGGAATATAAGGAGGAAGCAAGTTGGCTGAGCAGACTCATAAAGTAGCAGGCGCCTCATCAGCTTCGGGTTCGGGCAAGATGACCCAGGAAGAATATAAGGAAATAGCCAAGAAGCATGAGCCTCCGAGGAAAGTTGTGGCGAACTGTGTGAAAGCCTTCCTGATCGGTGGATTAATATGTCTCATTGGACAAGGGGTGCAGCAGTTTTTTATTTCCATGTTTCATATGGATACCAGACAAGCCAGCAATCCGACCGTAGCCGTCATGATTCTAATCTCAGTGATCTTAACGAGCCTGGGTGTATATGACAAAATCGCACAGTGGGCCGGAGCAGGATCGGCTGTACCTGTAACCGGATTTGCCAATTCTATGTGCTCCGCTGCGCTGGAGCACCGGTCTGAGGGTCTCGTGCTAGGTGTGGGGGCGAACATGTTCAAATTGGCAGGCTCAGTGATCGTATTCGGTGTAGTCGCCGCGTTTATAATCGGCTTGGTCCATGTCATATTCGGGATTGATGGCGTGCATTGACAACTTATGAAGGAGGAAAGATCAGATGATATTTCTCTGGGCATTTATCATCGGAGGTTTATTTTGTGTAGTGGGTCAGCTTATGTTTGACCTGTTTAAGCTTACACCGGCCCATACGATGAGCATACTCGTGGTCATTGGGGCCCTAATGGATGCATTTGGCTGGTACGAGCCTTTGATCAAATTTGCAGGTGCCGGAGCCTCAGTTCCAATTACCAGCTTCGGGAATGCACTTGTTCACGGGGCAATGACAGAACTCAAAAAGGATGGTTGGATCGGGATTGTTACGGGGATATTTGAAGTGACGAGCGCAGGGATTTCTTCCGCGATTATATTCTCGTTTCTTGCTGCATTATTTGTTCGTCCCAAAGGATAAGAATCAGGCTCAAATTTCAACACCGGTCATAACAGGCCGGTGTTTTTGGCATGTCCGGCAAAGTTTTGGAACTTGATCCAATTAGTTTTGGAAAGCGATGGAGCTATACGCAGGCCTATTTCATCATGTACAATAGGAAGATATATACAGGCTTAATGTATATTGTATTTGCGAACATTTTTTGATGAGGAGGAAAGTCAGGCATGACGTTGATAAGAGAATCCGTGCAAGTAGTTACAGCCATCAAATCAAATCTGGAATCATGTATATTAGGTAAATCCTTTGAGATAAAGCTTTTGTTGACTTCGCTTCTTGCAGGGGGGCATGTCTTGATTGAAGATGTGCCGGGGACGGGGAAAACCCAGCTGATCAAAGCTCTGGCCAGATCCATGAATGGCGAATACCGGAGAATCCAGTGTAATCCCGACATACTGCCAAGTGATATTACGGGGGTATCCGTATTTCATCCCCATGAAGAACGCTTCGTATTTCGACCAGGTCCTGTAATGACTAATATTCTTCTTGCCGATGAGATTAACCGGGCAACCACGAAGACGCAGTCGGCCCTGCTTGAAGTTATGGAAGAACGTAATGTGACGGTGGATGGAGTGACCTATGGGCTGCCCAATCCCTTTATGTTATGCGCGACCCAGAATCCGATTGATTTTGAAGGGACTTATATGCTTCCCGAGGCTCAGCTGGACCGTTTCATGATGAAGCTTCGTATGGGTTACCCCGATGAGAATACCGAGAGATCCATGCTGCACTCCCACCAGAAGGGACAGCCTGTAGATCAGCTTGAGCCTGTGACTCAGATGGACGAAATTGCCCGCATCCAAGAGGAAGTTCGGCATGTGCATATTGATGATGCTGTGCTGAATTATCTGCTGGAGATCGTGCGTCGTACCCGGGAACATGAAGGCGTATTGCTTGGCGCCAGCCCAAGGGCTTCCCTTGCATTTCTTAATGCAGTGAAAGCGTATGCATTCCTGAGTGAGCGGAGCTACGTACTACCCGATGATATTAAGACCCTGGTTCCCTATGTGCTTGGTCACCGGATTCTACTCCGCCCGGAAGCAAGGCTCGACAGTCTGAACGCAGACACTGTATTGCAGAACATTCTTAGACAAGTCTACGTCCCGGTTTCTGTGGAGCGATAAGCCTGTGAATCGAAGCTTGTCGGCTTTAAAGGGAGGATCAGGGATGAAGCGATTATGGAGACCGGCATTATTGTGGTTGGTATGTCTAATGTACACCGTTTATCAAGGAGGTAAGACCTCCATCATGCTGCTGATGATGGTATCGATCCTGATGATATACTGGATTCTTTGCAGCTGGATCGGTCTGAGGAAGATGAGAGGAACGAGGTCCCTGTCCATGGAGGGCGGATTGGGAGGCCAGATGCAGGCGGGAGATCAGGTGCATGTTAAGCTGAACATAGAGCACCGGGGCTGGGCGCCGCATCCATTTATTATTGTGCGCGAGATTCTCAAGCGGCACAGCGGCGGTTCCTGGGCTTTTGAAGAAAGTGTAATTCCTACGTTTCGTTCGGGAGCACAGATCTCGTTCCAGACACCGCCTCTGGAGCGGGGCAGGTATTCATTTGCCGAGACGGAATGCAGTGCAGAGGACATCTTCGGTCTCATCAAACATACACGTACGTTTGATTTTAAAGGTGAATTTTACGTGCTGCCAAGGACTGTATTTATTCCTTACTGGCATTTAACCGACCGTAACTCCAGGTTTGCAGGTCCGGAGAATGCACAGTCGCTGTCTCGGCGTGAGACGACCCAGATTAATGGAGTAAGGGAATACGTCTATGGGGACCGGCTGTCCAGAATTCACTGGAATGCTACAGCGAAGACGGGAAGCTGGAAGTCGAAGGAGTTCGAGCATGAATCTCTTCCGAAGACTGTACTGGTGCTGGACGCCAGTCAGGGCAGTTACCTGGACCCGGCAGACTTCGAGCTTGCCGTATCAACAGTAGCCTCCTTGCTGGATTACAGTGCAAGAGAGCGCATGAGCATTGGCATGTGCACATTGGGAAGTAATTTTAAGGGATTTCTTCCGATGAACAATGCCGCTGACAGGCAGCGGATGGTGCAGCATTTGGTGGACATTAAGGCGGATGGTCAAGGCAATCTGAAGGACAGATTGGCAGGTAAGAAGGAACTGTTTGCACCCGGTACTTTTTTTGTGCTTATTAGTTCACGGACCGATAAAGAAATACTGGAGACGTTGCAATGGGCGAAGTCCAACCAAATGTCCCCCTATCATATATTTATCGGTGAAGCATCGCAGGACGGGCGTATCTCAACTTCTTTACGCCAGCAAGGGTTGCGAGGGATTGTTGTCCCTTCTCTACAGGAGCTTCCTGTATCCATGAGAGGAGGACGTTATGATTAACAGGTTCAAGAGAGTACAGTATTCATGGTATTTTATTCTTTGTATTATTTGGGTCATGATTATGGCTGTCCAGTGGATTAATTTCGTCAAGCCAATCTGGTACGATGAGACTTCGGTGCTAGTCCTGGACGTGTTGATTGCTTCGGCCGCAGCTGAGGCCGTGCTGCCCTTTAACAGGTGGCTTAAGTGGGTAGTGAAAGTTGTTGTGATCGCGATAATCCACTATTCCGTGTTATCTTCCTATCATGTTTTCGTTACAGATGGACCTTTGTTTCCAATTGGAATCATCCAGTTCTTGAAAAGCTTGGATCCATATATCTGGTTTTCTCTGCCTGCATGGGGATTGTTCGAGCTTGCGATTCGCCTTGCGGATTATCGCGGCTTTATCCTTCTCTTTGCCGGGATGAATATAGTGACTTTTGCTATTCTGGACTCGTTCACCTCCTATTATTTGTGGACTCAGGTTGCATGGACAGTCTTCGCCGGACTTGGATGGCTGGTCAGCTTTCACTTCCGCAGGTATCAGATTAAATATCCTCAGGGCTGGAGCCACTTACGGCTGTACCCGTTCAGAGTTCTCGTAAATATTGTGGTGGTGTTCTGCTTTGTGCTGCTGCTCGGAATCAGTATGCCTGAGGTGTCTCCACTGCTGACAGATCCATACTCAGCCTGGCAGAACATTCAGGGGAACAAGTATGAGAAGCCGGAAGAAGCAGATAAGAAGCCGGAACAATCCGCTTCAGGGTATAGCCGGGACGACTCCAAGCTTGGAGGCGGGTTCGATTTTGATTATAGTACCGTCATGACCGTAACTTCACCTAAAGCTACCTATTGGCGGGGGGAGACCAAAGACCTTTACACAGGCAGCGGCTGGGACCGTCATAAGGATCAAGAAAGTATCTCTGCAAATATTCTGGATCAGTCTGTGCAGGACAACAAGCTGGGAAATAAGGTGAAGACCGAGAAGGTTGAGCAGACGATTGTGATGAGCGGGAAGCGGAGCTATCCTGTCTTGTTCGGAGCCTACTCGATATCCAAGATCACACTGATGAATGATGGAGAGAAAGCAAAAGATCCGCTCGCAGAATGGTATCCCGCGGACAAATCAGTCAAGTGGTATGGCTTTGCCAAGAATCCGAAGAATGCCGGATATCCTTCCGTTTACAAAGTAGTCTCCGAGATGCCGATTATTCCGCTGGAGGAGCTCCGTAGTGCAAGCTATGATAAGCTCTATCGTGACGGATTCGAGAGTAAATATGTTCAGCTGGATTCTGATTTCCCCGAAAGTGTGAGACAGCTTGCTGAGAAAGTAACGGCGAAAGGGAAGACTCCTTATGAGAAAATGGTGCTGCTGCAGGATTATCTGAAGATGACCTATACGTACACCAATACGCCCGATCTGTCCCGCAAAGTCCATAAAGATTTGGTGGAAGGCTTCTTGTTCGACATCAAAGAAGGCTATTGCGATTATTTCTCAACCTCCATGGTTACCATGGCACGTTCGATTGGTATGCCCGCTAGATGGGTCAAAGGATTCTCTACGGGACACCAGGATAGCAGAGGCCCGGAGTACTTGAACCGAGCACCGGAGGGTCCCTATACCGTAACGAATGCGGATGCCCATTCCTGGGCTGAAGTTTACTTTGGAGAAGACTATGGATGGGTTACCTTTGAGGCCACACCAGGGTTTGATCTCCCATTGAACGTGAGCGAGGACGAGAAGGATAACACGCCAGTGGAGCCTGCCACCGCTGAACCTGAAGATGTAGAACCGGAAGCGGGAATCCCGGCGGAGACAAATGGTGTTTTCATTCGCTGGTTCATCTCGGTCGCAGCAGGTATCCTGCTGATTCTCGGTGGGTATCTCCTGTGGAGATACCGCAGTGCTCTGTATTATGCTTATCTTCGCTTGAGAAAAGGCCGTGAACTGACATCGGGAGAAAAAGTTGTTGTGGAGACAGGCCGCTGGCTGAGCTTCATGAGACGGCGGGGCTTCACAAGAGAAGATCATGAGACCCTTCGTGAAGCGGTTACCCGGTGGAAGAACGATGCTCCTGATATGGCATCACCATTCGACGAGCTCCTGCTGCAATTTGAGAAGGCTAAGTACAGTCCTCATGCTGTCTCTGAGCAGGATTGGAGAGCCCTTCAGGTGATGCTGCAGAATATAAGCAGATCTTTGAAAAAGACTTATTCGCACTAATCGAATCATCTAATTAGGATGCCTTGGGAAGCAGCATTCCCGGGGCGTTTTCTTTTTTACTATAAAGAAAGATTATGGTATAGTTTGTCGTAGAAACTGAGGTGACGACATTTGTTTGAGAAGTTGATGCCCAAACTGCGGGTGAACACGGTGTTTGATATTGATCTGGAAGGACTTTACGCCTCAGGCTACCGGGCAATTATTACGGACCTGGATAATACGCTTGTAGGTGCGAAAGAACCCTCAGCAACACCCATCCTCGTAGAATGGTTTGAAAAAGTGAAACAGCATGGTTTTAAACTTGTGATCGTGTCAAACAATAATTTGGGAAGGGTGTCTTCATTTGCCACCCCTTTAAATATTGAATTCATTCACAAAGCCAGGAAGCCATCTAATATACCCTTTCATAAGGCCCTCGGTCTGCTCGGATTTAAGCCGAGTGAAACGGTTGTGGTCGGGGATCAACTGCTTACCGATGTCTATGGGGGGAATCGCATGGGCCTGTATACGGTGCTCGTTCAGCCGATTGCGATTGAAGATGAAGGCTTCGTCACCCGGTTCAATCGCCGGGTAGAGCGTATTGTTCAAAGGCGTTTACGTAAAGTTGGAGTATGGACCGAGGAGGACAAGAACTAATGACAGAAGGACCGCTTATCCCGGAAGGGAGAAAGTGCAGCGGATGCGGCGTGAAGCTGCAGAATCAAGATGTGAACAAGCCCGGTTACCTTCCAGTGCAGGCATTGGAACGTGAACCGGTCATTTGCCAGCGCTGCTTCAGAATCAAGAATTACAATGAATCCTCATCTGTAACCGTGGAGCAGGATGAATTCCTGCGTCTGCTTAGTCAGATTGGAGAGAAGGATGCGCTTGTTATCCACATCGTGGATATTTTTGATTTTGAGGGCAGTGTAATTGGAGGTTTGCAGCGATTCGTTGGTGCCAACCCCGTGCTGCTCGCTGTGAACAAGATTGACCTGCTTCCAAAGGTAACCAATTGGAACAAATTGCTGAACTGGGTACAGAAGCAAGCGAAAGAACTCGGGCTGAGGACTCAGGATATCATATTCTGCAGTGCCAAACAGAACAAGGGATTTGATCGTCTGCTTGAAGCTGTGGAGCAGTATCGGGGCGATCGGGATGTGTATGTCGTAGGCGCTACCAATGTGGGCAAATCCACGCTAATCAATCGTTTGATTCGCGATTATAGTGATCTGGATCAGGAGCTGACCACATCACGTTATCCGGGTACGACCCTGGATATGGTCAATATCCCGCTGGACGACGGGCAGTATATCATTGATACGCCAGGAATTATGTATCCCTCACGATACAGCGAACTCATCGGACCAAGCGACTTGTCTGTGATTATGGCCGACAAACCGCTTAAGCCAATCGTCTATCAGCTTAATGAGGGGCAGACGCTCTATTTCGGCGGATTCGGCCGGTTTGATTTTGTTCAGGGCGACCATCAATCCTTCACCTGCTTTGTCAGTGGCAAGATGCCAATCCACCGGACCAAGCTGGAGAGAGCTGATGAGCTCTTCGAGAAGCATGCAGGTGAAATGTTATCTCCTCCGAACCGTGACGAGATCAGCAAGCTGCCGGACTGGACAAGACATGAATTCCGGATTCCGCGGGGAAGCCGGACCGACATATTCATTTCCGGACTTGGCTGGATCAAGATCAATGGAGAGTCAGGCGCGGTGGTAGCCGTACATGTACCGAAAGGGATTAAGGTGCTGCTTCGTCCGTCCTTGATCTAAAATAAGCAAGTCGTGAGTAAGGGAGGTTGCCTTATGGGCAAGGAGATGAGCCATTCTTCAACAGGACCGCTATTATTAGGTGTAATGGGAGATCCAATTGCACATTCCAAGTCTCCTGTTATGCATGAGGCGGCCCTGCGCGCCGTCTCTTTGCCAGGGAGCTATGTGCCTCTGCACGTGAAGTCAGATCGTTTGACTCAGGCAATTGAGGGAGTGCGAGCGCTTGGGTTTCGCGGGGTGAATGTAACGGTGCCGCATAAAGTGAACGTGATGGACCTTCTGGATGAACTGGATGAAGGAGCGCGCCTGATCGGTGCGGTGAATACAATTGTAAATAATAACGGTGTACTTACCGGTTACAATACGGACGGAATTGGCTATGTTCGGTCTTTGAAGGAAGAAGCTGTGCCTGATTTGAAGGGGAAGACGATTGTTGTCCTTGGAGCGGGAGGGGCAGCCAGAGGTATTATCTACGCTCTTCTTCAAGAGTCACCTGCACAGATCATCGTTGCGAACCGGACACCGGACAAAGCGAGGCAGCTTGCCGAGGAATGGTCTGGACTTGGACATTTAACTGGATGCGGGAATGATGAAATTGCCGCAGCGGTTAAGAACGCGGATGTACTGATCAATACAACTTCGGTAGGCATGCATCCGGCCATTAGCGATATTCCGATGAATCCGGAGTGGATTCCGAAGGGGATTGTCGTAAGTGATCTCATCTATAATCCGCTGCAGACCGAATTGCTTCTTCAAGCTGAGGCTAAAGGCTGCCGCACACACAGCGGACTTGGCATGTTCATCTATCAAGGAGCGTATGCTTTTGAATATTGGACGGGGCTTGCGGCTCCGGTTGATACGATGCGCGAGGCAGTACTTCGCAGTTTACAGGGTATACTTTAACTAAAGAATATGAATATTGGCCAAGAGTAACGGCCATCTAAGGAGTTTGAACAACACATGCTTACAGGCAAACAAAAACGTTATTTGCGCAGTCAAGCGCACCATTTGCAGCCCATATTTCAAGTTGGAAAAGGCGGCACAAATGAACAAATTATCCGCCATATTACTGATGCGATTGAGACCCGGGAGCTGATCAAGTTATCCGTTCTTAATAATTGTCTGGATGATCCTAAGCAAATCGGTGCAGAGCTTGCGGCAGATTCAGGTTCTGAGCTGGTCCAGGTAATCGGTAGAACCATCGTGCTTTATAAAGAATCACGCGAGAATAAACAAATCGAGCTTCCCAAGAATTAATGCGGAAGGATGGTTAGATCATGAGAAAAATCGGGATCATGGGCGGAGCGTTCGATCCGATTCATGTCGGCCATCTGCTCGTTGCCGAAGCAGCCAGGGACCAGTTCGGACTTGAAGAGGTCTGGTTCATGCCCTCTCATCTTCCGCCGCATAAGCGGCAGGCCGGAGTGAGCGGGCAGATGAGACTTGAGATGGTTGCCGAAGCGATCGCGGGCAATCCCGCTTTCAAGCCGCTGGATATCGAACTTGTACGCGGCGGGATTTCATATACGATCGATACCATGAAGGAACTTAAGGGGTTGCATCCGGATATCGAGTTTTATTTCATTATCGGTGCGGATATGATCAATTATCTTCCGAAGTGGGAAGGCATAGAAGATTTGGTGAACATGGTCAAATTTATCGGCCTGCAGAGACCGGGAAGCATGCTTGATCTGGATACGCTGCCCCAATTTATTGAAGATGCTGTTCTTCTGGCCGAGATGCCGCTTGTGGATATTTCCTCCAGTCTTATCCGTAGACGAATGGCCAAAGGGCAGTCGATTCGCTATATGGTACCTGAAAGTGTATATGAATACATGATAAGGAGCGGGATCTATGCGGTACAGCCGGGATGAATTAATCAAGGCGGTATCCGGGCAAATGCCGGAGAAGCGCTGGAAGCACACGGAAGGCGTCATGAAATCTGCTGTAGAACTTGCTGAACGGTATGGAGCAGATCCGCAAAAGGCGGATCTGGCGGCGCTTATGCATGATGTGGCCAAGTTCTGGCCTATTGATCAGCAGGAGCAGGTTATTCGTGAGAATCAGTTGAATCAGGACCTGCTTGGAAATGACAAGCAGCTGTGGCATGCTGAGGTAGGCGCGTTTGTTGCCAAGCGGGATTATGGGATTGAAGATGAAGAAATTCTGGATGCGATTCGCTATCATACATCAGGCCGGATTGGAATGACAATGCTTGACAAGGTTATTTGTCTGGCTGATTATATCGAACCCGGGAGGGATTATCCGGGTGTGAATAATATAAGAGAACTGGCAAATCATAGCCTTGAAGAAGGACTGATCGCCGGGCTGGATTCCACGATCCATTTTCTTCTGGAGAAGAGGAAGGTGATCTATCCGCTTACCGTTCTTTCGCGTAATGATCTGATTCGGCAAATCAAGTGAAGATTAGACACTAAGCTCACTTTTACTATTAGGAGGTAAATGAATGACAGTAAGTCCAAATGAACTGCTTAACATAACTATAGAGGCCGCTGATGACAAGAAGGCCGCCAACATTGTAGCTCTGGATTTGAAGGGAATTTCCCTGATCGCAGACTATTTCGTCATTTGTCACGGGAATTCGGATACTCAGGTTCAATCCATTGCAACAGAGATCCGCAAACGCGCTCAAGAAGCGGGTACAACGATTCGTGGAATTGAAGGCATGGATTCCGCCCGCTGGGTATTAATGGATCTTGGTGATGTGGTCGTACACATCTTCCACCGCGATGAACGTGAATATTATAATATTGAGCGTCTGTGGTCAGATGCTAAAGTGGTGGAGACGGTATGAGTCTGATTGCGGGTACGATTGTCTCTCTAATGATTGACAGGGAGGTTTCGCCCTACGGTTTCTTTCTAAGTTATGGTTCTGAGGATGTTCTTCTGCATTACACAGAGTTGACCCGCAAGGTTGAGCCCGGTGATACCGTTGATGTATTCCTGTTCTATGATACAGAGGATCGGCTTGCTGCAACAATGAAGACGCCTTACCTGACACTTGGAGAACTGGCTTTGCTTGAAGTTGCTGATGTTCATCCGAGGCTGGGATGCTTTCTCGAAATGGGACTAGGCCGGCAGCTGCTGCTTCCGATTCGAGAGCTGCCTGAGCTTAAGGAACTTCATCCTCAGGTAGGAGACCATGTCTACGTAATCATGGAGCACGATAAACAAGGCAGACTCAAAGCGAAGCTGGCAGGTGAACAGGAGCTTGCTCCGCTGGCTTTTCACGCGCCTACGACTTGGAATAATCAATGGCTGGAAGCTATAGTGTACAAGCCGCTGCAAATGGGAACGTTCGTCGTCGTTCAGGGCGGCGTTCTTGGATTTGGCGCGATCGGGATGATCCACTCCTCCGAACGCAGCAGGCTGCTGCGCCTTGGGGAGCGTGTGAACGTGCGTGTGGCTCATATTCGGGAGGATGGACGGGTGAACCTGTCTATGGCCCCGCGCAAAGAAATCGGCCGCAATGAGGATGCCGACCGGATACTCGAGTACCTGGAAAGTCGGCCAGGCGGAGGCATGCCTTACTCTGATGCAACCCCGCCGGATGTCATCAAGCAGCGTTTCGGGATAAGCAAGTCTGCATTCAAACGCGCCATGGGCAAGCTGATGAAAGAAGGAAAGATCCGTCAGGAAGAGAACTGGACTTATCTCATCAAGGAAACTGCAGCTAATGACACAAGTGACGGAGACGGACTAGCCTAAGCTCCTATGGAAAGCGGTGTTGATTGATGGCTTCATATCGCAAATTCGCGTATGTATACGATGAACTGATGGAAGATATGCCCTACCCGGACTGGATTCGGTTCGCAAGGACAGCCTGGGATAAGCTGGGGATGCCGAGGACGGTGGTCGAGCTTGGCTGTGGAACCGGAAGTATAACCATTCCGCTTGTTAACTCGGGTTTTGATGTAACGGGGATGGACTTGTCTCCGGATATGCTGGCGGTTGCCCGCCGCAAGATGGAGCAGACCCCGCGCGGAAGCAGGCTGTTCCGGGATGGATCAGTTCGCTGGGTTCAGCAGGATATGAGAGAGTGGGAGATGCCGGAGCCCGTAGATTCCGTAATCTCTTTCTGTGACTGTATCAATTATCTGCTGGAGCCGGAGGATCTCACACGGACATTTAGACGTACTTTTGATGGGCTGAAACAGGGTGGAACATTTCTCTTTGACGTTCATCATCCGAACACCTTGAAGCGGTATGAGGAAGACCAGCCATTCATTTGGGACGAGAAATCCGTCTCATATATCTGGACGTGCGAGAGAGATGCACGCCGTAATGAGATCGAGCACCATCTGACGATATTTGCGCGTGAACAGGAGCAGGGCTCTGATATGTACCGCAGATTTGAAGAAACGCATATTCAGCGGGCCTATGATCCGAATTGGATCAAGTTAGAGCTTACGAAATGCGGCTTTTCACAGGTGAACTGTTATGCTGATTTCGAGTGGGTGGAGGCCGATGATGATGCGGCAAGGTTATTTTTTGTGGCAGTAAAATAATTCAAATATTGAACAGCCGGTCATCTTCGGGATGACCGGCTGTTTGTTTAGAGCTCCTTTCCAATATATTCAGCTAATTGTTGAATAGTGTCTTCATTCCTGCGGTAATACGTCCATTGGCCTATGCGTCTGGCTTCCAGCAGACCTGAACGTTGAAGCAGGGACAAGTACTGGGACGTAGTGGACTGGGACATGCCCGCCTTCTCCTGAATCTTGCCGACGCAGATCGCATCTTTGAAGCCATGCTCATCTGCGAGGGGAGCCGCGCTCGGGAAATTCAGCTCCGGTTCTTTAAGCCACAGCAAGATCTGCAGCCGGGTTTCGTTCGCTAGTGCTTTAAAAATAGTCAAGTAATCCATGGCTTCATTATATTTGTTCTTCCTGACTTGTCAAAGTATTTCCTCAAAGCATCGTCACCTGATGTTAACAAAAGTCATAGAAATTCATGAAATGAACTCATTATTAAATGAAACCCCCTATATTAAATAGGTAAATAGCTATATAATTAGGAGAATAGTAGCAAAATTTACCTGATTTATAGAAACAAAGTCAACCGCGTTTAGGCACAAAGGGGTGTTATTTACAAAATTATTAATTGCTTTCTCAGGCATCCGCCACTCAGGCTCAACATTCTCTAGTATACTTACTACTAATCTTCTGAGGTGAACGTTCTTGAAATTGTCTTTAGGTTCAAAAATGGTACTAGGCTTTATCCTTACGTCTGCAATCACTTATGGAACAAGTGCTTTTTTTATTTTTTTCCTCAAATCATACCTCGCATCATCTCTGCAGGATTGGCTGTATATCACCATTATCTTGTTACTTGGGGTACTATGGAGCGGAATTATCGGATGGGTGGTCTCCAAATGGTTGACTAAACCGATTGTCCAGCTGGCAGGTGCTGCCAAGGAAGCTTCGCAGGGGAATCTACTCGTGCAGCTGCCGCAGCGCAAGTCGGAGGATGAGATTAAAATTCTGTATGATGCCTTCAGTGGGATGGTCTATAACATTAAAGATATCATTCATGATATTTCTTCAAGCTCACAGATCACTTCCAAGAATGCCGAGACTTTAGGTGAAGCCATTACAATGGCTACCACTCAGATCGAATCCATGTCTGTAGTGGTTGACGACATCTATCACGGAGTTGAGAAGCAGAAGCTATCGTCTGAGCAATCGCTGAAGACCGCGGATGAGATGCTGCATGAATTTCAGACCATGAAGTCGAAGTCGGCGCAAATGCTGGAGTTGTCTAGTTCAATGTCTGGGTCCGTGGAAGATACCAAGAAGATATTGTCGCAGTTGACCGAAGGAATGAGGAATTTAACAGCCTCCTATACGGTATCGAAAGAGACGGTCGCGGGACTGGAACAGGAAGCGCGTGATATTGAGGCGATAACCAGTACCGTCAAAGAAATCTCCGAGCAGACGCATCTTCTTGCACTTAATGCATCTATCGAGGCTTCAAGAGCGGGTGAACACGGCTATGGATTTGCAGTCGTGGCTCAGGAGATCAGGAAGCTGGCCGGGCAAAGTTCGGATTCTGTGCTTCAGATTACAGAATTAATCAGCCGTGTTCAGGCAAAGGTAAATGAGACAGTAGAGCTCCTTGGTGAACAGACCTCCCTCGTGAATCAAGAATCGGAACATACTTTATCGGCAGCCAAGACCCTCGACCAATTGTTTGTGATTGCTGACCGGTTTGTGGAAGCCATCAAATTGATAGAATCAACTGTCTCCGCACAGACCCAGCGGGTGGAGCGCACCTATCAGAGTGCGAATGATATTCTTGTTATGACGAGCACTTTCTCTGAGGGGGCTAAGCAAATATCCAATACAGCTCATGAAGAGACAGCGATTATGGAGGAGATCACCTCTTCATCAGAAGAATTGATGATTTTGACCAACAAGCTGTTCGAGAAAACGAAAGTATTTAAAGTCTAGCCATATTAAGACACAGTTAGAAAAATGACATGCAGGCGGGTTTAACTGCGTCTTATATAGATAGCAATCTACAGAGTGGGGAATTATCATCTGACGAGGGCACCTGGCATTGACTATAAGCTAAGATATGAATATAATAATTGTTAATAAAATTGGATACTTAAGCTATGATGAGGACCAGTAATTCAGACCTAATCACACAGAGAGCCGGTGGGGGTGCGAACCGGTTGATAAGACTGTAATGAACTCGCCTCGGAGTCATGATGCAAGCCGGGAATCTGGGTAGATCACTGCCTTTATTCTGGTGAACATACATCGTTACACCCGCGTTAAGGGTGCTAAAGTGAGCGCAGAACAAAGCATGTTGACGCGCTAACTAGGGTGGTACCACGGGAATATTCCTCTCGTCCCTAGCGGTAATAACGCTATGGATCGAGAGGTTTTTTTGTGACAATTACTAACTAATAAATACCCGAAATTGAAATTCAGATGTACAGATGTGCAATCCAAGGAGGATCTTATTTCATGACAGAGAAAAATGGTAATACTCACGTCTATCATCCGCAGGCGATTGAGCCGAAATGGCAGGCTTACTGGGATGAACACCAGACGTTCAAGACAAGGGAGGATGCTGGCAAGCCCAAGTTCTATGCACTGGATATGTTCCCTTATCCTTCAGGTGCTGGTCTTCACGTAGGTCACCCGGAAGGCTACACTGCCACAGATATCGTCTCCCGTTACAAGCGGATGCGCGGATATAACGTGCTTCATCCGATGGGCTGGGATGCTTTCGGTCTTCCTGCTGAGCAGCATGCGCTGGATACGGGTGAACATCCCCGCCATATTACCGTGAAGAATATCAACAATTTCCGCCGCCAAATTAAGTCGCTTGGCTTCTCCTACGATTGGGATCGGGAGATCAGTACGACGGACCCTGAATATTATAAATGGACACAATGGATTTTTATCCAGCTCTATAACAAAGGTCTTGCTTACGTCGCAGAAGTACCGGTGAACTGGTGCCCTGCACTTGGAACTGTCCTTGCGAATGAAGAAGTCATTGACGGGCTGAGCGAGCGCGGAGGACATCCGGTCATTCGCAAGCCGATGCGTCAATGGGTACTTAGAATTACTGAATATGCTGAGCGTTTGCTTGAAGATCTGGAAGAGCTTGACTGGTCAGAAAGTATTAAAGACATGCAGCGCAACTGGATTGGTAAATCGGAGGGTGCGGAAGTCGATTTCGCAATTGAAGGCCAGACCGAGTCTCTGACCGTGTTCACAACCCGTCCGGATACCTTGTTTGGGGCCAGCTATGCAGTTCTTGCCCCAGAGCATGCACTTGTTGAGGTGATTACAACTGAAGACCGCCGCGAGGCTGTGAGGGCGTATCAGGAACAGGCTGCCCGCAAGAGTGATCTGGAACGTACAGATCTTGCAAAAGAGAAATCAGGAGTGTTCACAGGGGCTTATGCGATTAATCCGGTCAATGGTGCCAAGGTGCCAATCTGGATTGCCGATTATGTACTTGCAGGCTACGGTACAGGTGCAATTATGGCTGTTCCGGCTCATGATGAGCGCGATTATGAATTTGCGAAGCAATTTGATCTGCCTATTCTTGAGGTTGTATCAGGCGGAGACATCAGCAAGGAAGCCTATGCCGGTGACGGTGCGCATGTCAATTCCGATTTCCTGAATGGACTGAATAACGAAGAAGCGATTAAGAAAGCCATCTCATGGCTGGAAGAGCAGGGGAAAGGTAAAGGCAAAGTCACATACCGTCTGCGTGACTGGCTGTTCAGCCGTCAGCGCTACTGGGGTGAGCCAATTCCAATTCTGCATCTGGAAGACGGAACCATGAAGCCGGTTCCTGTGGACCAGCTTCCACTTGTTCTGCCGGACGTGGATCAGATCAAGCCATCAGGAACAGGGGAATCACCACTGGCCAATGTGACCGAGTGGGTGAATACTACAGATCCAGAGACAGGTCTGCCAGCCCGCCGGGAGACCAACACGATGCCGCAGTGGGCAGGAAGCTGCTGGTACTACCTTCGGTTCATAGATCCGCACAATGATAATGAACTGTGCTCGCCAGAGAAGCAGAAGGAATGGCTGCCGGTTGATCTGTACATTGGGGGTGCGGAGCACGCTGTATTGCACTTGCTGTATGCCCGGTTCTGGCACAAAGTTCTCTATGATCTTGGTGTGGTATCTACTAAAGAACCATTCCATAAGCTGGTTAACCAAGGTATGATTCTTGGAACGAATAATGAGAAGATGAGTAAATCCCGGGGGAACGTCATTAACCCGGATGAAATTGTGAATGAATATGGGGCAGATACACTCCGTATTTACGAAATGTTCATGGGTCCGCTTGAAGCTACTAAGCCTTGGAACGCAAGCGGGGTCGAAGGTACTTACCGGTTCTTGTCCCGCGTATGGCGTCTGTTCATCGGAGAGGATGGCGGACTGAGTTCGAAGATCGTGGATGGAGAGGGCAGCGAGGAATTCAAACGCACTTGGCATAAAACGATCAAGAAAGTAACAGAGGACCTTGATGGACTCCGCTTTAATACCGCCATCAGCCAGCTGATGATTTTCATCAATGAAGCCTATAAGACAGATGTCGTCCCTAAAGAAGCGGCAGCGAACTTCGTACAGCTGTTGTCACCGCTTGCTCCACATATTGCGGAGGAATTGTGGCAGCGTCTTGGCCATGAAGAGAGTGTAACCTATGTGGCATGGCCGTCTTATGACGAGGCTTGGACTGTGGACGCAGAGGTGGAGATTGTTGTCCAGGTTAACGGCAAGATCGTCGAACGTGCCAAAATTGCCAAAGATTTGGATCAGGCTGCCATGCAGGAGCTCACTCTAGAGCTTCCTAACGTGAAGCGGGCGATCGAAGGTAAGTCGGTCCGTAAAGTGATCGCCGTACCTGGCAAGCTTGTAAATATTGTTGTCGGTTAATCATCCCGATCCTCCAGCTGGCTAAAGCTCGCATCGAGTTTAGCCAAGTCATGTTCATGCTTATGGGCAGTGGTCTGGATTAATTCTGGGAATACCGAAATTAAATGCTGCTTGAGTACGGAAAGGCCTTCCGCAGTTACACCTCCGGGAACTGCTACTCGCTGCTGGAGTTGTTCCAGTGAGAAGCCACCCTCGGTGAGAAGGCGTCCTGTACCAAGCAGCATTTCTGCGCCCAGATGTACAGCGGTTGTCCGCTGAAGTCCGGTTAGTTCTGCTGCAGAATCCGCCCACAGTCCAAGAATAAAGGCTAGGAAGGCCGGTCCGCAGCTCGAGATATCTGAGGCCGCGCGGACATGGGCTTCATCAATCAATACCGGGGTGCCTACCGAAGAGATCAGCTGTTCAAGCAGCAGTCTGTCTTCTGGGAGAATACGCTGGCCGTACATGCATAGTGAAGCGCCGCTCAGAACGGCGTGGGTGATACTCGGCACGACTTTGGCCACTTTGCATGGAAGAATGCCTTCGAGGTGACTAATTTGAACCGGGCTTGTTATGGACACAACAATTTGCTTTGGGTTCAGGGATTCATGAATTTCGCTGAGGACCTGATGGAACTCCAGGGGTTTCACGCAGAGAAATATAATATCGCTTTGAAGCACAGTCTGAACATTACTGCTGACGGCCTTAAGACCTGGATACTTGGCCGACAGTCGTTCAGTTCTGGCCAGCGTACGGCTGCTTGCCGTAATCTGCCGAGGCTGCAGTGCTCCGGAACGTAGAAATGACTCAATTAGAAGACTTCCCATACTTCCTGTTCCGATAAATCCTATTCTCATCACTGAGATCTCTCCTTCTGCGCGAAGGCGCGGCTTCGTCGTTTACAATGTATGCAGCTCAGATAGATATTCATGACAATGAATTTATAGATTTGAGATTGGGGCTGGGTGAATGTATAGAAAGTGGGTTGGAACGGCCGTTATATCAGCGGCGATAGGTGCAGGTCTAATGCTGCTTGCAGTAGGAGCAAGGCCGCCCGCGGGTCTTGATGGCTGGGTCCCCGTAAATACCCAGGTAGCCAAGGCCATGGAATCACATGAAGGGTCGCAGATGACTTCGAATGATCAGGCAAAGGCCAATGCAACTAAGAGCAGCAGCGCTGACGGGCGTTCAGCGGGAACTAAGACAGAGGCAGTTGTAAGCCAGTCCTCTGCAACTAAGAGCAGCAGTTCGGGTTCTAGAGAGCCTTCTGAACCGGCAGGATCCATTAACATAAATACCGCAGGGCTTGAGGAGCTTCAGAATATACCGGGTATTGGAGCTAAGAAGGCGGCTGCCATTGTGGACTACCGTAATCAGCACGGTGCCTTCAGTATGGTGTCCGATCTAACCAAGATCAAAGGAATCGGTCCAAAAATGCTTGAGAAAATGAAGCCTTTCATCGGGCTTTAGAAAGGAGAGGGGAAGATGAACCCGGATAAACGGAAAGATTGGGATACTTACTTCATGGATATCGCTTATATGGTATCCACCCGTTCACGCTGCAGCAGACGTCATGTAGGTTCAGTTCTTGTTCAAGGCAAAAAGCTGCTGGGGACAGCTTATAATGGCGCTCCCTCGGGAGTCCCTGATTGTTCTGAGGCCGGCTGCATGATAGCTGAGGAATATGAACTTGTTACTGAGAATGGCCAGGAGGAGCGGATGATTAAGAAGCAGCGCTGTGTTCGGACGATTCATGCTGAGCAGAATTTGCTGCTTTTTACAGATCGGATTGACCGGGAAGGGTCTAGTGTATATGTGACTGATGAGCCATGTTGGACGTGTGCTAATATGCTCGCGAACAGTGGAATTACCTTGATCGTATACCACCGCCCATACCCGAAAGATTCTGCTAAAGTTAATGCCATGATGAGTCAAAAAGGGATCACGTTCAGGCAGCTGGAAACCTATTCGCCGCCTCCGGAGACGGTCCAGAAGGTGCAGGATTAGCGGTCACAAATGATAGACGATAATCAAAAGATTTTTGCTGAGGAAGAACCTCCGCTTGCGAATGAAGCAAGAGGGGGTTCTTTTTTATTTCTCTAATAAGCAGCCAGGGTGAAAGAAGTGAGGATGATGAATCGTAGACCGCTGACAATTGCGGCCATGTTGTGGATCATGGGGAGTATAATGGCAAGTCAATTTCAAGGATGGCCTTTTTGGTTCTTTTGGACAGGCGGGTCCTTAGCATTCCCTCTCATAGGTCAACTGGGTAAGTGCACCTGGAAGAGAACGCTTATATACTGGCTTATTTTCTCAGCATCAGCCCAGTACTGGAATTATAACGAGATCAGGAATGTGAGCACGATTACTAGTATTTTGAACGCAAATTCTGTAACAGCAGAAGAATCTGTAATCAGCAGGGCAACGGGAGTTATCATCTCTGCACCAGAGACGGATGGGGACAGAACGGACTTTAGGATCAGGCTTACCCGCCTCTCTATAGATAGACCTGGACAGAATTCTCTGACTGAGAACGATCTGCATGATGAAATAGTGATAGTGCAGGTTCGCTTGCTAAGTGAAGGTGAACTCATAACTTCCCAAGGGTGGACACGCGGACAGAATGTAATGTTGAACAATGTGAGTCTGGTTGCTCCTGCTCCAGCCCGAAATTTTGGGGGATTTGATTACAGCAAGTATTTGCACAGGGAACATATTCATTGGCTATTGAAAGTCAAGGGGGCAGCAAATGTTCAGACAACAGAGGCCAATTGGAACTTTACTACCATAATGGCCTGGAACGACCAGCTAAGAAGTACACTCGCGAGCCGTATCGGTCAACTGTTTGAAGAGCCGAGTGCCGGTTTCATGAAAGGTTTGTTAATAGGTGTAACCGATGATCTTGACCCGGAGACATACAGCAGCTTCTCCCAGCTGGGATTAACCCACATTCTTGCTATTTCTGGAAGTCACGTCGCCATTAATATGGGTATCTTGTTCTGGATGCTAAGACGATTCAAAGTTAGCAAAGAGAAAGCTTATCTCGTTGTCCTGATATTTATTCCATTCTATGTATTATTAACAGGGCTGACCCCTTCCGTAGTCCGCTCCGGAATGATGTCGATGCTTGGTGTCTACCTGCTCCGGAAGGGGCTTTTTAAGGATCCTTTGAACATTTTAGCGGCGACAGCCCTCTTAATGCTGATGTGGGAGCCTTACTATTTGTACAATGTTAGTTTTCAGCTATCCTTTATCGTCACCGCTGGACTAATCCTTCTTGTACCGCTCGTGAATCCATTATTGACCTTTCTCCCAGGAAAAATAAGAACTGCCGCGGCCATGACTATAGTGGCCCAGATTGTATCGTTCCCCTTAACGATCTATTACTTTAATCAATTCTCCTTGCTGTCACTTGCAGCCAATTTCATCATTGTCCCCATTGTGGGCGTATTTTCTTTATCTGCCGGAACTGCTGCTCTTCTGCTCAGCTTTGTGTGGCTGCAATTAGGCAAGTGGATCGCTTATCCCGCCCAAATCATGAACGAGCTTACTTTTATGGCAGCGTCCTGGATGAATAATCGAAGCGGATTTATGACGATCTGGAAATCACCTGCAACAGGATGGATGGCTGCATACTATATTGTTATATGCTGTTTCTTGTACTTGGGTAGACGAAGAGCAGTGACTGAACATCCAGCAGTCAGTTATTTTGCCACCGATGAGACACAGCCTCTTACACCGGATATGTCACCTATGTCCCGAGTCAGCGGTCCAAGTCGTCGTAGGCTTAGGCTGTACTCTGTCGGGCAGCTTCTAAGCTGCTGCGGCTTGGTGGGATTGCTATATACCGGATATCAACCGGAGAATCCCAATAACACCGGAACTGTCCAGTTCCTTGATGTAGGTCAGGGGGACTGTGCGCTTATTACAACACCTGAAGGCAGGAACATACTGGTGGATGGAGGAGGGACCGTCACATTTGGTAAGCCAAAGGAGGCGTGGAGGAATAAGAAAGAACCTTACGAGGTCGGTGCGAAGGTGGTGGTACCTTTATTGAAGAAAAGAGGCATTCATCAAATTGACGCTATTATCTTGACGCATGGGGATCAGGATCATGCAGGGGGACTTCAGGCTGTACTCGATTCTATCCCGGTAAACGCATTATTCATAAATGGAACGCTTACGGATACCAAGACCATCAAGAATCTTGTACATACCGCCCTTGACAAGAAGATTAAGCTTTACTCCATATCGGGAGGAATGCAGATTAAGCCGGACAGCCGCACGGTACTGACTTTTCTGGCGCCTGTTAAGCCTTTAGAGCCAGAAGAGGAGCAGGCTCCTTTTATCCAGGAGCAAAACCATTTATCGATTGCATTTCTTATGGAGATGGACGGTACCCGCTTTTTGTTCACAGGGGATATGGATACGGCCTCAGAGCAGGACGTGACCCAGAAGCTAGGTTCCTCAAAGGACCTGGGCTCACCTGACGTTCTAAAAATTGCCCATCATGGAAGCCATACATCGACCTCTGAGGCCTGGCTCGACTTCTGGAAGCCAAAATCCGCCGTCATTTCTGTTGGTGTGTCGAACAGCTACGGTCATCCACATACCGATACTCTGGAAAAATTGAAGAAGCGGGGGATTAACATTCACCGCACAGATGAGATGGGTGAGATTCAAATGCAGGTACATATGGGGAGCATAGTCACACGGCATAAACTTCAATAGAAGGACTAAAGTCTCCTTAAGTAATTACAATTCATATGTATATAGAAGGCCGGATGACTCCGTGTCAGATTTCTGTTATTCTTAGGTGAGACTTATGGCATAAACAACCAGTATTTTTCCATATTATTTCTGCGTTAAAATGAAAAAAGACAAGATGTCATTGCAACATATTACTGAAATGTAACGTCTGTATAGTTGCAAGGAAGGGGGATCCTTTGTGGTCGAGCAGGGACTCATCAGAGCCGCTCAATCAGGCGATCGCGACGCTCTAATTACCCTATTGCGAGAGATAGAACAACAGGTGTATCGCACAGCCTATTATATTCTAAATAATGAGCAGGATGCCCACGATGCCGCCCAGGAAGCACTCATTCGTGTTTATACCAAAATTGATTCCTATGAAGAGAAGGCTCAGTTCAAAACCTGGGTTCAGCGGATTGTAACCAATATATGTATCGACAAGTTCCGTCGTAACAAACCTACCGTATCCATCGATGAACATGAGATGGTATTTCAGGGTAAGGAGAACGTGGAGCGGCAGGTGATGTCGACTTATTTGGCACAAGATATCCAAGAAGCAATCAATCGGCTTCCGGATCATCATCGCTCGGTTGTCGTCCTGAGATATGTTCAGGACTTATCCTATAGTGAAATTGCCGATTGTCTAGACCTCCCGCTCAATACTGTTAAATCCTATTTATTTCGAGCAAGGCAACAGCTTCAAAACTTACTACAAGATTATCAGAAAGGTGGTGTATCAGGATGAAATGCCCGGAAGCGATGGAATGGATGCATCGTTATTTGGACGGGGATCTGAGTGTAGAAGAAAGCGATCTGCTGATCGAGCATCTTCGCAGCTGTGATGATTGCGCTGAAGCGTTCGGGTTACTGAAACATTTGTCGGACAATCTCTATCAGCTTCCGGATGTAACTCCGAAGTTTAGTATTGTCGACTCGATTCTCCCAAGGCTTGAAGAGATTGATAGAGCCCGTGCTGAAGAGGGAAGTGCACTTGAGGTGACTGAGCGGGCGGTTCCGTTGATGAGAACAGTTCCGAATAAGGCCAAGCAACCACAGCGAAGCTCATTCTGGCGGAGCAGGTCTTCAAGATCTTGGGTCGGCGGAGTTGCGGCAGCAGCCGTAATATTAGGTTTCTTTATTTATCAATACGAGCCCAAGACCGTGCCTAACGCTGAGATTGCTTCAACTGGAACTTCTTCTTCTCAGTTGGAGAAGTCGATTACCGAAGATTCTAACGCAGCAGGTTCAGCTGCTTCGGATAAAGTGAGTCCTTCTGCTAATCAAGAACAGACTACGAAGTCTGATAATGGAGCGGCTCCCTTAGCGGATAATGAGCAGGGGAACTCGAAGACAGACTTGCAGGCAGACGCTCCTAAGAAGAAGAGCGATGAGAAGACGGATGATGCTGTTGTTTCTCCGAAGGGGGAAGGCAGCTCGGATCAATCATCTGTATCTAAAAAGGAGACCCAGCAGAGTCCAAAGAAAGAATCGGCTTCTATCCACGACAAGACTGCACCAGCTGCGGACACGGATTCTTCCACAGGGATTAGCGCACCATCCTCAGAGAAAGTAAATCAGAAGAAACAGGCAGATTCACAGGGGGGCCTGGAGAATCGGATAACTGAAGTTCCTGATGATAAGGCTTCGGCAACTGGCCCTGTAACGAATCCTAACAACTCTTTCATGGGAATAACCAGCTTCAAGCCAATCAAAGTGTCCCCGGATGGGAAATATACAGCGGAAGTGGAACAGAGTCACCTGAAAGTATATGTCAATGACGGACAGAGTCGGACACTTCTGTCAGACATTACGCTAAATGGAGATTGGGTGAAGGGGGAATGGTCCGAGGACAGCAAAGTCTTTAATTATCAGACCTCCAAGGATGAGATCATTAAAGATTACTCCTTCAATGCCGAGGATTCGGATAAGGGGAATTCCACCAATTCGTCACAATAGGAACCTTTTCAGACCTATCTGAATAGGTTATATAATAAGTAACGAGCAATGAGTTTCCTGATCGTCTATGACCGCCGGGCAGTGAGTTTCTAGAGCTTTCTTGCCTGACGTTTATATAGATGTTCCGGGACAAAGAGACCTTAGTGCCTTATGGTGCGGGTCTCTTTGTTGTTTTATCGCAAGGGTAAGGCTGGAAGATCACTCGGGCAAGCATAGACTTTGAATCAAGTTTTACATACAATATAGATGGTATGGCAGGAGGGATAGAACTTTGGACATCAAGGCAGCAATCAAAGAAATTAAGAGGGGGCAAGTATCCCCTTTATATTTATGTTATGGCTCGGAGAAGTATCAGATTCAGGAATTCATTCAGCTGATTCAAAGTCAGATTGTCGATCCAGAGAATCGTGACTTTGCGGTGGTTCATTATGATTTGACGGATACCCCGATTGAGACGGTAGTAGAAGAGGCAGAGACGCTGCCATTTCTTGTGGAACGCAAGCTGATTCTGGTTCGTGACAGCTCGTTATTCTCAGCGGCTAAGGAGAGCGGTAAGATTGAGCATAAAGTCGATCAACTGCTTACATACCTGGATAATCCGGCTGAGCATAGTGTAGTTGTGTTTATGGTAAATGGTGAGAAGCTGGATGAACGGAAGAAGACCGTCAAAGCGATGAAGGCGAAAGGACAAGTGCTCTCGTTCATGCCGCTTGGTGGCAATGAACTCATTCAGTGGGTGATCAAGCAGGCCGCCAGCCGTGATTGCACCATGGATGAGACAGCGGCCGGGGCACTTCTGGCCAGTGCGGGGGTGCAGATGGCTGCGCTGTCTGCCGAGGTGAACAAGCTGTGTCTGTATGCCGGAGCTGGAGGTACCATTACGGCTGAGGCGATTAATCAGCTCGTTGCACGCACGACAGAACAGAATGTGTTTGGAATGGTCGAGGATATTGCCAATCTTAAGCTGGAACAAGCTCTGTCCACCTTCTATGAGCTGCTTAAGCAGCGTGAGGAACCGATTAAGATCGCCGCTCTTATTGCCCGGCAGTTCCGGATTATGCTTCAGGTAAAGGAACTTGGCGGGCAGAGTTATTCCCAGCAGCAGATTGCTTCACAGCTGGGACTGCATCCTTATGCGGTTAAAATTGCAGGCGAGCAGGCAAGAAAGTTCGAGGTGAGCCGGCTCAGACATTCCTTATCGGAGTTAGCCGAGCTGGATTTTCGGATGAAGAGCGGCCGAATTGATAAGGTGCTGGGGCTGGAGATGTTCCTATTGGGACTCGGCGCATAATAGAGAGAAGGGCTTTGGCGATTAGGCCATAGCCTTTCTTCGTGATTCCTAGAAAATCAAAAAACGGGCACTTCCCCAAAGGGAAGCACCCGTTTCATGCATTTGACATATAATAGCGCCTTACGCTTGCTTTGTAAGAGCGTTCAATTTTTTTGCCAAGCGAGATTTCTTACGAGCAGCTGCATTTTTATGGATCAAACCTTTCGTTACGGCTTTATCCAATTTCTTGGAAGCTGCGGCGAAAGCGGCTTTAGCTGTATCCACTTCGTTGTTAGCCAGTGCGGAATCAGCGGCTTTAACAACCGTACGAAGAGCAGACTTTTGAGAAGCGTTCAGCGCGCGGCGTTTGTCATTAGTTTTCACACGTTTAATGGCGGATTTAATGTTAGGCATTGCATTCACCTCCTGTAAAGCATCTATCGAAAATTCACAACTTAAAATATTTTAGCATGGGCCCCTATAAAAAGCAATAAATTCATCGTAAAACATCTATAGTATAATCTGCGCGCCTCTCCCGCACAATAAAGGAAACAGCGGATAAGGAGGTTATAGGAATGACGTTGGATCTTAGTCAATATATGATACGAACGGATTTAGCCGTAGAAGCGAAGGAACTGGCTGAACGTGTACACGGTGCCCCAATTCCCGGATTGAATGAGGATATCACGGAGGATGACGGTATCAAGGTGACCAGGCTGGATGTCCTTAATGAGTCGGCTTCCATGCAGATTGGAAGAGTTCAAGGCCATTATGTAACGATAGAGGTGCCTGCTCTAAGGAATCAGGATACGGGGCTGCAGGAAAGGGTAGCCGCAACTTTTGTAACAGAGTTCACAGGCTTCTTAAATAAAATCGGGATCACGGATGAGAAGAAGGTGTTGATTGTCGGGCTTGGGAACTGGAACGTCACGCCCGATGCGCTGGGGCCGCTTGTCGTTGAGAACGCCTTGGTCACCCGCCATTTTTTCCAGCTTGCTCCGGATCAGGTTGCTCCGGGTTATCGTGAGGTTAGCGCCATAGCTCCCGGGGTGCTCGGAATTACGGGAATTGAGTCCAGTGAGATTGTTCAGAGTATCGTCCAGCGGACGAAGCCAGATGTCATTATCGCGATTGATGCTCTTGCCTCAAAGTCCCTGGATCGTCTGAACACAACGATACAGATTGCAGATATCGGCATTCATCCGGGCTCAGGTATTGGGAACAAGCGGCGTGGATTGACCAAAGAAATTCTGGGTGTGCCTTGCATTGCTATAGGTGTTCCCACGGTTTGCTACGCATCCACGATTGTGAATAATACGTTCGATCTTCTTATGAAGCATTTTGATCAGGAGCATGGAGGCTCCGGGAGCAGTCAGACGAAGCAGATTATGGGGCTCATTACTGACTTAAGCGAACAGGAAAGACTCGGTCTGGTAAAAGAAGTTCTGGAACCGCTCGGTCATGACGTCATCGTGACTCCAAAAGAGATTGACGAATTCATCGAAGATATCGCCAATATTATTGCCAGTGGGTTAAATGCTTCGCTGCATAAGGCGGTCAATGCTGACAATGTTGGCTCGTACACCCACTGAAGACAGAATCAATCCTATGAAGTTCGCAATCTAGCGGACTTCTCTTTTTTTATGAGATTAAGGTTCTACCTTTTTAGCCCGGTTCATAGATTTGAAATATAAGAGTGAATAACTCAACCGGCTAAGAGGAGGACAAGGCGACAATGAAATCATTCAGAACTTGGAATGTTGCAAGATGGAGACAGAAAATGATGCAGGTGCTCGCAATGGGCCGTACTTTTATGCTGCTCATGGTGTTGTCGATAGTGTTTTTTATTCTACTGGGCATAGGCGGGCTGGCTGAACGAAGCTTGAATACTTCTCCCGTCTCCTCTATGAAAGGGCTCGCGGCCTCGCTGTCAAGCCGTTTCTTCGTAGATATGGTAGGCATGGAGGTTCCCCATCTTGGTAATGGACAAGGCCCGTCAGCACTTTCTGGTAAGAACATGACGAATTTCGTATTCCAGCTGCTGACCAATGTGAATCCCTCTGATCCCAAAAGCTTGCTGGCTCGTGAAGTTCCGGGCCTTGGAGCGAACAGTCCAGTTCTTCTGCGCACGGGTTCAGGCAACAAGGCTGTGGATGCTCCTGAGGATTATAATCCGGCTGCAGATAAGCCCGCATCAGACAAACCGAAATCAGAAGATGCGAAGCTCGACAAGGATAGCGCACCGAACACCGCGGAGAAAGGCGGAGGGACTGATAAGAGTCAGAGTGTGAAGCCAGGCTCCAAGAAGGTAGTTATGATCTATCATTCTCACCCTCAAGAATCTTATAACCCGCTGCTTGGATCATCCGGGGACAATCCGAGCTCGGCGAATTTCTCCAAGAATGTCGGAGTTGTCGGAAGCATGGTAAGCAAGGAACTTGAGCGAAAAGGGCTATCCACGCTTCATACACTTGCCGATTATGCCTCTACCGTCAAAAATTACAATTATAACTACTCGTACAAGTACTCAAGGGCTACCGTAAAAGAGGCGCTGAGCCAGAATCAGGATCTATCGTACTTCATTGATATCCATAGAGATTCCCAGCGCTATAAAAAGACAACGGCGACATTGAACGGAGTGACCTACGCCCAAGTCTACTTTATTATCGGCCACGCCAATCCGAATTGGCGGAAGAATGAAGCATTTGCAAGCCGTATCCACAGCCGGCTGGAAAAGGCCTATCCCGGAATTTCCCGCGGGATTTGGGGGAAGACTTCTGCCCAAGGCAACGGGGAATATAATCAATCCTTCTCTGCTAACAGTGTGCTGATTGAGGTTGGTGGAATTGACAATACTAAAGAAGAGCTGGAGCGCACATCCAAAATCCTTGCGGATATGATTGCTGAAGTATACTGGAGCGATCAAAAAGCCAAAAAGGTGGATGAGCCGAAAGAGAACAAACCGAAGAATACGGCCCAAACGGATAAATCGACGACCCCACATGCTTAAATAGAGGGGCTGATGATGTAAGTAGAGGAGGCAGTGGTCATGAAACGAATGTTTAGAAAAACTTTGCTGTATGGTATTCTGCTTGTCGCAGGAGCCACCATTGGCCTTCAGCTTGCAGATACAGCCCCGGCGAATTCGGCCGCAGGTGCAGTCATGTACCCTGCTCAGCAGTATATTCAGCAGGGAGGGGCTCCTCTACCCGCTAACTCTTTGCAGGCGAATCCACAGCAGGGAAGTGTACAGCAGGGTTATCCACAGCAGCTTGTGCAGGGAGAAGGCAACGCCAATTTAAATAATCCAAACGCAGCTGCATATCAGGCACAGAGCGGGCAATATGCCCAGTCGGGTCAGTCCCAGCAGTTCATACAGCAGCCTGTCCAGACACAGACTGTTCCTGAAGTCCTTCAGACTCCAGGGAATATCCTGCTTCCCGCTCCTCCCAAGTCGCCGATAGACCATCTTGCAGACCGTACAGGTGAGCTGCTGCAGCAAGCATCCCAAAATGGAATCAAATGGGTAGTATCCCTGTTTGGTTCCTTTACAAACTAGGTTCAAAAGCAGGCTGATCTCTCATTCCTGAAACGCAGTCTTTAATTCATCCCGCGTAGCTGATATAATGAGTTGATTGTAATTCAGGTTCATTGGTGGGGGTAAGGCATGACGGATATTAGAGCAAGACAGGAGAAAATCAGAAATTTCAGTATTATTGCACATATAGACCATGGTAAATCAACGCTCGCAGACCGTATTCTAGAATTTACGGGAGCATTATCATCCCGAGAAATGCAGGAGCAGGTTCTGGACCAGATGGATCTGGAACGTGAGCGCGGGATCACCATCAAGTTGCAGGCGGTTAGATTAACGTACAAGGCTGATGATGGTGAAGAGTACCTGCTGAATCTGATCGATACACCAGGACACGTCGATTTCACATATGAAGTATCACGAAGCCTTGCGGCTTGTGAGGGTGCTCTTCTTGTTGTTGATGCCGCGCAAGGGATTGAAGCCCAGACTTTGGCGAATGTGTACTTGGCACTTGATAATAATCTTGAGATTCTCCCGGTTATTAATAAGATCGATCTTCCGAGCGCAGACCCGGATCGGGTTAAGCAGGAGATTGAGGACGTTATTGGACTGGATGCCAGCGAGGCAGTACATGCTTCAGCTAAGGCAGGAATCGGGATTAAAGAGATTTTGGAGCAAGTGGTTAGCAAGGTGCCGGCTCCAACAGGTGATCCGGATCAGCCGCTGAAAGCTCTGATCTTTGACTCTCACTATGATCCATACAAAGGAATTATTGTGTATGTCCGTGTTATTGATGGAAAGATCAAGGCGGGCTCTAAAATTAAAATGATGGCGACTGAGAAGACGTTTGAAGTTATTGAAGTGGGTGCCTTCATGCCGCGAATGAGCATTGTGGACGAGCTTAACGTCGGGGATGTAGGCTTCATTGTTGCTGGGATCAAATCTGTGGGCGATACCCGTGTGGGTGATACGGTAACTGATGCGAAGAACCCAACGCCAGAGCCGCTCCCAGGTTACCGCAAAATCAATCCAATGGTATACTGCGGTCTGTATCCGATTGAGACTTCAGATTATAACGACCTGCGCGAAGCGCTTGAGAAGCTTCAGCTGAACGATGCTTCACTGAGCTTTGAGCCCGAGACTTCTAGTGCGCTTGGATTCGGATTCCGATGCGGATTCCTTGGACTTCTGCACATGGACGTTATTCAGGAGCGTATTGAACGTGAATTTAATATACCTTTGATTACAACCGCACCGAGCGTTATCTACAAAGTCACACTGACCAATGGAGAAGTGGTTACCATTGATAACCCTTCACATTATCCTGAAGTGGGTAAGATCGATAAGGTGGAGGAGCCTTACGTTAAGGCAAGCATCATAGTGCCTAACGATTATGTAGGTACGGTTATGGAACTGTGTCAGAACAAACGCGGTGAATTCGGTAACATGGAGTATCTGGATACTACGCGTGTCACGATCACCTATAATATTCCATTGTCCGAGATCGTATACGATTTCTTTGATCAATTGAAATCCGGTACCAAAGGATATGCTTCATTTGACTACGAGTTGACAGGCTACCGTCCTTCCAACCTCGTGAAGATGGAGATCCTGCTTAACGGGGAACAGGTGGATGCATTCTCCTTCATTGTTCACCGTGACAGAGCCTTCCACAGGGGACGGCTGATCTGCCAGAAGCTTCAGAAGCTTATCCCGCGGCAAATGTTCGAGGTGCCTATTCAGGCTTCGATTGGTACAAAAGTTGTTGCCCGTGAGACGGTAAAGGCGATGCGTAAGAACGTACTTGCCAAATGTTACGGCGGAGATATATCCCGTAAGCGGAAGCTTCTTGAGAAGCAGAAGGAAGGGAAGAAGCGCATGAAGCAAGTCGGCAGCGTTGAGGTGCCGCAGGAAGCGTTCATGGCTGTTCTGAAGATTGACGAAGATTAAGCGGAATTACGGAGAAAAGGAAAGCTGCGGCATATTCAGAGATGACAAAGAGAATTTTAATAAACAGATTAAGCGAGGGAAATGTCTTTCCAGCCGCTTCTTGTCCGTCCTTTGCCTGATTAGATTAAGTAGTGGCAAAGGACTCCCAAAGGCGGACGTAAACTCTTACAAGACATTTTCCCTCCTACCTGATCTGATTATTAAAATAATAAAGACTTTGTCAGAACGCTGAAGGAAAGCCGCGAGGCTTTCCTTTTTCCGTAAGGGAAGCGGGTAGGACTAGAAGAACAATCGTTATGAATACTATCGATTGCTGAACTAGAGGGATTTGAAAGAAGTATAAGTTACCTACAGGCGAAATGCTTAGAGGTAGGGAGGGTAACAGCATGCATAACACAGTTAACTTAAAGGTAGGCGAGGCTGCCAATCTGCAAACAGCAGGGGGAGAAGCGCCCAAGGCCATTTATATACACATTCCATTTTGTACAAATAAATGTTTTTATTGTGATTTTAATTCCTATGTCCTCAAAGATCAGCCTGTTATGGAATATTTGAAGGCACTGGATCATGAGATGGAGCTCACCGCGGAGCAGACTCCCCCAGGGGTAATTAATACGATCTTTGTTGGGGGCGGAACGCCAACTGTACTAACACCCAAAGAAATGGAATTCTTTCTTGCTTCTGTCCGTCGGCATTTTCCCCACTGGGCGGAGGATATTGAATTTACTATGGAAGCGAATCCGGGTACAACCGATTTAGAGAAGCTTGCCGTCATGAAGGATGGCGGTGTGAACCGGGTCAGTTTTGGCGTACAGGCATTCCAGAATGAACTTTTGGGACGTATCGGGCGTATTCATAATACAGATG
>RCUK01000542.1_pt1 | contig 32341 bp, 29 predicted proteins | sample 2166381 | NCBI WGS metagenome assembly RCUK01 (sample SAMN09932809, study PRJNA488358) | compost metagenome | isolation source: compost soil in an enriched community | place: Germany: Experimental Botanical Garden | reverse complement strand
GTGCGCCGGATGCCGGATGCCGGAGGCCGGAGGCCGGATGCCGGATGCCGGATGCCGGATGCCGGATGCGGGATGCGGGATGCCGGATGCGGGATGCGGGATGCGGGATGGGAATGGGAATGGAGATGGGGGATGGGGAATGGGAATGGGGAATGGGGAATGGGGAATGGGGGTGTGGTCTGTGCTGCCTGGTAGGGTCGCATCCCGATCGACTGCCGATGCGCCGTCAACGTTTGGTTATGGCATGAGGCTGAACAACATCGCGCTTTGCTGTTTGATGCGTCACATCGGTTCTCCGCTGCAACTTGCGTGATCACGGCCCCTGCGTTTCGCGCTGCGCGACCTTCGCACGGGTCTGCGACGATCGCGTGCTTTCTGCCCGCCGTGCTTGCGGTGCGCGAATGTGCGGCTCGGTAGGGTCGCATCCTGATCGACTGCCTGTGCTCTGCCAACGCTCTGTGGTGGCATGACAACAATCACCGCGGTGCTTCTTTCTGGATGCGTTACATCGCTTTCTCCACCGCGTGACGCGCGCTCACGGCCACTGCATTTCGCCCTTGGCGACCGTTGCGCTGATCTCCAACGAGCCCACGCCCGGCAGGGTCGGATAACGTTATTTCATCGCGGCGACCAAGGCGTCCGCATTCGTGCTGCGCGCGGTTTCTTCATCGAACGCGCGGATGTACTCGGCGGTGAAGGTGAGGGCGGTGCGGATGTACTCGGCGGTGAAGGTGAGGCGGCTCGGTAGGGTCGCATCCCGATCGACTGCCTGTGCGCTGCCAACGTTCTGTGGTGGCATGACAACAATCACCGCGGTGTTTCTTTCTGGATGCGTTACATCGCTTTCTCCACCGCATGACGCGCGCTCACGGCCACTGCATTTCGCCCTTGGCGACCGTTGCGCTGATCTCCAGCGAGCCCACGCCCGGCAGGGTCGGGTAACGTTTTTTCATCGCGGCGACCAAGGCGTCCGCATTCGTGCGGCGCGCGGTTTCTTCATCGAACGCGCGGATGTACTCGGCGGTGAAGGTGAGCGCGGTGGCGTCCAGGGCGGCGCCCCGTGCGTAGTGGCCGGGGATGACGTGGGCAGGCTTGAGGGCCGCGAGGGTGGTCAGGGTGGTCAGCCAATCGGTGTGCGATTGGGGGCTTTGGGTGTCGGCCATCCAGACGTGTTCGCCGGCAACGACGGGAATGCCGCCCACGAGGGTGCGCAGGCTGGGTATCCAGAGCACGGTGCGGTCGGGGGTGGGGCCGTGGAGGCCGATGAGCGTCAGCGGCTGGCCTTCCAGGGTGAGGGTGTCGCCCTGGAGGATGTCGGGAATGACGATGCGGCTGGGTTTGTCGGCGCCCATCTGCGGGCCCCAGTAGGCGAGTTTGCCGGCGTGGGTGGCGGTGATGTGGGCCACGGTGGGGGCGGTGGCGACGATGCGGGCGTGCGGGAAGGCGTCCTGCAGGGTGGCCAGGCCGAAGTAGTAGTCCGGGTCGCCGTGGCTGATATAGATGGTGGTCAGCTGCTTGCCGGAGGCGCGGATGCGCTGCACCAGTTGGGCCGCGTCGGACGCGGCGAACTGGGCGTCTATGAGGATCGCCTCGCGGCGGCCGGTAACCAGGGTGGAGGCGACCGAGAACCGTGCTTTGTCGCCGGGGTGGTAGGGCTGCACCTGCAGCGCGTGGGCTTGGGCGGTGGCCGTGGCGGCGTGGCTGATGGCCGGTGCGGTCACGGCGAGCGCGGTACCCAGCGTCAACGCCAGGGCCAGGGTGGTGCGGGAGATGTTCGGCATATCAGGAATTCCTGTGCAGAGCGGCCCCGGCATCACACCGGGGCCGAACGACCCCGACATGACACCGGGGCCGGTAGAGCCGACCGTTGGTCGGCTGCTTCACATCGGCAGCCGGGTCAGTACGCAACCGTGGCGATCTGCCGCACGTACTGCGGGGTTTCGATCTCGCTGACGAAGGCGTCGGCGTAGTCGGCGTAGCTGATCCGGCTGTGGCCGTCAGCCCCCACCAGGAAGTTGCGGGCCTGGGTGCGGAAGCCACCGCGCTGCGGGCCGGGGCCGATCTCGGCGGCGGGCGAGTAGAAGGTCCAGTCCAGGTCGTCGACGGCCTGCAGCTGCTTCAGCGTCTCGCGCGCGGCCAGGGCAACCGGCTTGTAGGCGTCCGGGAAGCCCTCGGTATCCACCAGCTGTACGCCGGGGGCGACTTCCAGGCTGCCGGCGCCGCCGACCATGATGAAGCGCGGCACGCCGGCCTGGCGCGCGGCCTTGACCAGTTCGGCGCTGACGGTGGTCACAGTGCTGGGCGCATCGCCCGGGCGCGGGCCGAAGGCGCTGGCCAGCACGTCGTGGCCGGCGATCACCGCGGCCAGCGCGTCGGTGTCATCCAGCGCGGCGACGGCCAGCTGGGCGCCGTCCAGTTCGGCCGGCAGGCCGGTTTCACGGCGCACGATGGCGGTGACCTGATGGCCGCGGGCGAGGGCCTGGCGGGCGATTTCACGGCCGATGTTGCCGGTGGCACCAACGAGAGCGATTTTCATGGGGGCGGATCCGTTGAGGAAGGAAGGCCAGCGTATGCGTCTGGAATCGAACGAAAAACCGCGTATAACGGGCTAATTTGTTGCGCGGATCGATCAAATGGACCGGATGACGGCGATGAACGTGTTCGTGGAGGTGGTCGAGCGCGGCAGCCTGACCGCGGCGGCCGAGGCGCTGGAGATGTCGCGTGCGATGGTGACCCGCTACCTGGCCGAGGTGGAGCGCTGGCTGGGCGCGCGGTTGCTGCACCGGACCACGCGCCGGATCAGCCTGACCGGCCCGGGCGAGGCGGCGCTGTTGCGGTTCCGGCAGATCCTGGCCATTGGCGATGAACTGCACGGCGAACTGGCCACCGACAACCCCGAACCGCACGGGCTGATCCGGGTCACGGCGAGCGTGTCCTTCGGGCAGATCCACCTGGCCGCGGCGGTGGCGGCGTTCGTCAAACGGCATCCGCTGACGCGGGTGGAACTGCTGCTGGTGGATCGGGTGGTCAATCTGGTCGAAGAACGCGTGGATATCGCGGTGCGCATTTCGCGCGCGATCGATCCGAGCCTGATCGCGCGTCCGTTGGCCCCGTGCCGTTCGGTGCTGTGCGCGGCGCCGTCGTACCTGGCCGAGCGCGGTACGCCGGCCACCGCCGACGCATTGGCCGCGCACAACTGCCTGACCCACCACTACGTGGGCAAGAGCGTGTGGCATCTGCAACGCGACGGACGGAAGATCGCGGTGGCGGTGGGTGGCAACATCAGTGCCAATGAAGCGTCGCTGCTGCTTGAAGCGGTGCGTGCCGGCGCCGGCATCGCGATGCTGCCCACCTACCAGATCGCCCCGTTGCTGCGCAGTGGCGAGCTGATCGAGGTGCTGCCCGATTACGAAGTGGAAGGCCTGGGCATCCACGCGGTGTATGCCTCACGCCGGCAGCTGCCGACGATCATGCGCAGCTTCCTGGATTTCCTGGTGGAACGCTTTTCCAGCCCGGAATTCCTGGCGCAGCTGTAAACGCGGCGCTACCCGGGCGTGCAACGGCATCACACGCGCACCTCCGTACAATGGTGCTTCCCTGCTGTGGAAGTGAGCATTGCCTTGTCGTATCCGTATCCGTTGGTGGTGTTTGATCTGGATGGCACGCTGGTGGACAGCGCGGCCGATATCGCCGAAGCCCTGAACCGCACGCTGCAGGACTGGCAGTTGCCGCGCGTGCCCGAGGCCACCGTGCTGACCTGGATCGGCGATGGCGTGCGCCGGTTGGTGGAGCAGGCCTTCGATGCGGCTGGCAGCGCCGTCGACCTGGACGCGGTGATGCCCGGTTTCATGCGCCATTACGAAGCGTGCCTGTTGCGCAGCCCGCGCCTGTTCGACGGGGTGGAAGCGGCGTTGCAGGCACTGCGCGATGAGGGCGTGGCGTTGGCGATCTGCACCAACAAGCCGTCGGCCCTGGTGGCGCCGTTGCTGCAGCACTTCGGGCTGCAGGCGCAGTTTGCACTGGTACTGGGCGGTGATTCGTTGCCCGAGCGCAAGCCCAGCGGGGCGCCCTTGCGGCATATCGCCGCGCACTTCGGGGTGGCCCCGCAGGCGGCGCTGATGGTGGGTGATTCGATCACCGATTACCGCGCCGCGGTGGACGCGGGCATGCCGGTGGCGCTGGTGCGCTATGGGTATCCGCGCGGGCTCGATCTGGACAACGTCGAGGCAGTGGCGGTGATGGACGATCTGCGGGAACTGCTGGCGCTGTAACGAGCGTGTGCCGACCCAAAGGTCGGCACCCACCCGGCGGAGGGACGGCGGGCGTGCCGCCGTCCCGCGCGCTTACTTGGGCTGGTAACGCACGCTCAGGCGGTACTCGCGGCCGGGCTGGTTGAACCAGGCCACGGTTTCGTAGTCGCGGTCGAACACGTTGCTGACCCGGCCCAGCACCGACCAGTCGCGACTGATCGCGTATTCCAGGCGCAGGTCCAGCGTGCCGTAGCCGGCCAGGCGCACGGTGTTGGCGGCGTTGTCGTAGCGCTTGCCCGCGCCGTTGGCGGTGATGCCGGCGCGGAAGTCGCCGAAGCGGCGGTCGATGTCCAGGCGCGCGGTGTTCTGCGCGCGGCGCGCCAGCCAGTTGTCGAACTGCGCGCTGCCGTCGGTACGGTTGCGCGGATCGGTGTGGCTGAGCTGGGCGTTCACGTCGAAACCGGCCAGCGTGATCGCACCGGTCAACTCGGCACCGCGGATGCGGGCCTTTTCTACCTGCGACATCATGAAGGTGGTGGAATCGTAGGTGATCAGGTCATCGATGCGGGTTTCATACACGTCCAGGCCCCAGCGCCAGCCGTCACCCTGCTGGGCGATACCGAGGTTGGCGCTCTTGGACGTCTCCGGGTCCAGGCCCGGCACGCCGCTCCACGGGTCGTACAGGTCACTGAAGGTGGGCGCCTTGAACGCGGTGCCGTAGCTGGCGTTCAGGCGCAGGCCGCTGCCCAGTTCCATGCCCCAGCCGAGGCTGCCGGTGGTGTGGTTGCCGAACTGTTCGTTGTCATCGTTGCGCACGCTGGCCTGCAGGTGGTGTGCGCCGAAACGGCCCTGGTACTGCACGAACACGCCGGTGTTGTCGCGGCTGTCGACCAGGTAGCCGGCGCTGCTGCCATCCAGGTTGTCCTGGCTCCAGTCCACGCCGGCGCTGAGCAGCTGACCGTCGGCAAGGCCGATGTCGGCCTGTGCCGAGGCGCTGTCGCGGTGGGTCTGCGCCGCACCCAGCCAGGTGCTGCCGTTGTAATTGTCTGATTCGTTGTCGGCACGGCCGACATTGACGGTCAGGTTGAAGCGCTCGGACGGGGTATAGCGGACCTTGCCGCCGAGCACCTGCTGCAGCGTTTCCGAATAGTTGTAGTAGCCGTCGTAGTGGTTCTCGCCCTCGGCGCGCAGCGCGGTGCCTTCCACGCTCAGCGCATCGGTCAGCGCGTAGCCGCCACGCAGGCTCATGGACAGGTTGCGGTAGCCGTCGCGGTCGGGTTCATCGGCGCCGCAGCCGGCGAAGGTCGCCGCATCGCCCCGGCAGGCATTGATGCCGTCGGTGTGCTGGTAGGCGATGTCGGTGCCGAACCAGCCGCGCTCGCCGCTGCCGCCGAAGCCACCGCTGGCCTCGCGCAGGCCATTGCTGCCGCCACCCACCTGGACGTGCGGGGCGAAGGTGCCGGCGTTGCGGCGGGTGAAGATCTGGATCACGCCACCGATCGCATCGGCACCGTACAGGCTGGACTGCGGCCCGCGCACGATCTCGATGCGCTCGATCTGGGCCAGCGGCAGGTCCTGCAGCATGGCCAGGCCGAGGTCGCCGGTGTTGATGCGCACGCCATCGACCAGCACCAGGGTGTGGGCCGAGTTGGTGCCACGCAGGAACAGCGAGCTTTGCTTGCCCAGCCCGCCACTGTTGTTGATGTTGATGCCGGCGCGGCCGCGCAGCAGGTCCTGCAACGACGGCGCCTGGCTGCGCTCGATCTCGGCGCGGTCGATCACCTGCGCAGGCGAGATGCTGTCCTGCAGGGCGATCGGGGTGCGGGTGGCGGTGACCAGCACCTGGTCCAGCGCGGTGGTGTCGTCCTGGGCCGATGCCAGCAGCGGCAGCGCCGACAGCACGGTCAGGGAAAGAACGCGGGTTTGCAGCTTCATCAATGACTCCATGCACCGCGCACGCCCGCGCGGCAAGGGGTGGGGATGATCGCGACGCAGGGGAAGTCACTCGACGGTGGGCGGACGCGCACGGCGCCGCTTGCCGCCGCCATGCCCGCCGCATCGCAACCAGTCGTCTTCCAGGCCGGTCTCCGGGCTTGCGGGTCGATGGCGGTGCCATCGCACCCGGCGCCTTCCCATGCGCAAGCACAGTGGCGTATTGCCGGGTGTTTCCACGCTTACCGTTGCGGGGGCAGCGCCGGAGTGGCAGGCAGGGGTCTGCTGCGTCACCGGCTTCCCGTTTCAACCTGCCGGCATGCGCCGCAGGTCACCTGGAAGTGCGCGCAGTGTAGAGCAAAGGCCTGCCTGCCACAGCGGCGCGGTCGCGGGTGGCCGCGCTCGAGCGGTTAGAATGCGCCTCGTTCTACGATGTGATCCCCATGAACCCACCGTGGTTGCAGCACCCTTGCCGGTCCATCGGCCCCTCCGCGCGGTTGCCCGCAGGGCCCACCGCCGCGGTGCCGGCATGATCCTGGACCTGCTCCGCCACGCCAGCACCGGCCGCGATGGCCACCTGGATGGCCGCACCGATCCCGCGCTGGAAGATGGCAGTACCGAGGCGCTGTGCGCGCGTTATGCCACGCTGGGTTGGGAGCGGGTGCTCAGTTCGCCGCGACAGCGTGCGCTGGCCACGGCCCAGGCGCTGGCGCAGCCGCGCGGGCTGGCGGTGATCGACGACGAGGAATGGGAAGAGCTGGATTTCGGCGACTGGGATGGCCAGCCGCTGCACGAGCTGCCGATGCAGCAGTTGCAGGCGTTCCATCTGGATCCGCACGCCAACCCACCGCCGCACGGCGAGAGTTGGGGCCACTTCGAGCGCCGCATCGTGCGTGGCCTGCACCGCCTGCTGGATGAGCCAGCGCCGCCGTCCACGCTGATCGTCAGCCACGGTGGACCGTTGCGGATGGTGCTGTCGCAGGTATGTGGGATGCCGATGGCCATGTGCTGGGCGCTGCGCATCGACCACGGCACGCGGCTGCAGCTGCGCGTGGAGCGCGAAGGCGACCGCCTCTGGGGCGAGCTGCTGGAACTGCAGCAGGCCTGATCAGGCGTTTTCTTCGTCGCTGTCCAGCGGCAGAGCATCCTCACGGTCATCATCGTCGCGGCGTTCGGCGGTGCGGTCAAACACCGGGCCGGACGCCGGCGGGGCCTTCTTCAGGGGCTTGTCGGCGATGATCGCCTCGTACTCGGCCACCAGTTCGCTGCGGCGTGCCTCGGGAAGCTCCTGCCAATGGCAGTCCTGCAGCGCGCCCTCCAGCGAGTAGAGCAGGTTGAGGCTGGGCTTGAAGCCGGCCCGGCGGACCTTGACGAAGGCACCGACCGCGCCGATCGCGGTCAGCTCCTCGGGCGTGCGCAACCCGACCTGGCGCAGCCAGGCCGCGCTCTTGGGACCGATGTTGCGCAGCTTGGCGCTCATCCCAGCGCCTCGACGAACACCGCGGCGATCGCTTCCAGGCCGGCCTGGTCCTCGGCGTCGAAACGCGCCAACGAGGGGCTGTCCAGGTCGAACACCCCGATCAGGGTGTCGCCCTGCACCAGTGGCACCACCAGTTCCGAGCGCGAGGCCGAATCACAGGCGATGTGGCCGGGGAAGGCATCCACGTCCTCGATGCGCTGGGTGACGCGCTGGCTGGCGGCTGCCCCGCACACGCCCTTGTCCAGCGGGATGCGCACGCAGGCCGGCAGGCCCTGGAACGGACCGACCACCAGCTCGGTGCCATCGAAGAAGTAGAAGCCCACCCAGTTAAGGTGCGGCAGCGCGTGGTAGACCAGCGCCGACAGGTTGGCCGCGTTGGCGATGCGGTCGCGTTCGCCGTGCACCAGCGCGCGGGCCTGGGCCAGCAGCTGGCCGTACTGTTCCGGCTTGCTGCCGGTAAGCGTGGAAGTATCGAACATGGGCCGAGTCTAGCAAGCAGCGGGCCGCGCCGGGACCGTCGATAATGCACCGCTCTTTCCCGACTGCCCTGCCGATGACCGCCCAGCCGCTTCCCGCCCTGTATGTGACCGGTACCGACACCGGCATCGGCAAGACCTTTGCCAGTTGCGTGCTGCTGCATGTGCTGCGCCAGCGGGGCGGCCGCGCGGTGGGGATGAAGCCGGTCGCCAGCGGCTGCGAATGGACCGCGGAGGGCCTGCGCAACGAGGATGCCCGCGCACTGATGGCCGCCAGTGCGCCGCGCCCGGCCTACGCCGACCTCAATCCGTATGCCTTGCCCCTGCCGCTGGCTCCGGAGCTGGCCGCCGCGGCGGCCGGGGTGACCGTGGCGCTGGCGCCGATCCAGGCCGCTTTCGGACGGCTGCGGGAGCAGGCCGATACGGTGGTGGTGGAAGGCGTGGGCGGCTGGCTGGCGCCGCTGTCGGGCAGCCTGGACCAGGCCGACCTGGTCCACGCGCTGCACCTGCCGGTAGTGATGGTGGTCGGCCTGCGCCTGGGCTGCCTCAACCACGCGCGCCTGACCGCCGCGGCAATCGCGGCCAGCGGTGCCACCTGCATCGGCTGGATCGGCAATGAGGTCGATCCGCAGATGGCGCGTATCGACGACAACATGCTGCTGCTGCGCGCGCGCCTGCCGATGCCGTGCCTGGGACGGCTGCCGTTTGCGCCGGGGGCCGATCCGGCCGGCCTGGCCGCCTGCCTGCGGTTGTAGGCGGCCGCCGCCGTACGCGTGCGCTGGGCTAGCCGTCCTGCAACGCGCAGGCCAGCTGCCCCAGCGTGGCGATCGCGGTGACGTAGCGCGCGTCCAGTTCCTGGCAGCACGACAGGCGCAGGCAGTGGCGGTAGCGCGCGCCGCGCGAATAGACCTGGCCGGGCATGAACACCACGCCGTGGGCGAGCGCCTGTTCGAACAGCACGCCGGTGTCGATGCCGGCGGGCAACTCCACCCACAGCAGGAAGCCGCCGGTGGGCTGGGTTGCCAGCGTACCGGCCGGGAAATGCTGCGCGATCAGGCTGCGCAGCCGCTGCACCTGCTCGCTGTACAGGCGCCGCAGCCGGCGCAGGTGGTGCTCGTAGCTGCCTGCTTCCAGGAACGCGCCCACCGCCTCGCCCAACAGGCGTGATTCGGCACCGGTGGACTGGAACTTGAGCAGCTGGATGTCGGCGGCAAAGCGTCCGCCATCGAGCCAGCCGATCCGGTAATCCGGTGCCAGGGTCTTGGAAAAGCTGCTGCAGACCATGACCCAGCCGTCCTCGTCGAAAGATTTCAGCAGCGGCGACAACGGTTCCTGGAACTGCAGCTCGGCGTACACGGCATCTTCGATGAGCGGGATGCGGTAGCGGTTGACCAGCGCGGCCAGGCGCTGCTTGTCGGCCACCGGCATCGTGCAGCCGAGCGGGTTGTGCACGCTGGGCATGGCCACGATGGCTGCCAGCGCGCCGCGCTCCAGCTGCGCGGCCACCGCGTCCACGTCCAGCCCGCGGCGCGGGTCGGTGGGCAGCTCGATCGCCTTCAGCCCGAGGTTGCTCAACAGCGGGTAGAGGTTGAAGTAGGAGGGCGCCTCGATGCCGACCGCATCGCCGGGCCGGGTCACCGCGCGCAGCGCCAGCTGCAGGCCTTCCATTGCGCCATGGGTGAGGACCAGGCGCTCCACGCTGGTATGCAGGCCCAGGCGGGGGCCGCGCCGCACGATCTGCTCGAGCAGGCGGGTGGCGGCGTTCGGCCGCGCATAGGTTTCCACCATCCCGGCGCGGCGCAGGACCTGGGCGGTACTGCGCGCCAGTTTGTCGCCCGGGTAGAAGCGGCGGCCGCGCGGCCCGGCGAAGGCCAGGTCGACGATGCCCGGCTGCTGCTGCGCGGCCAGCACCCGCGCCATCATCAGCTGCTGGGCCTGGGTGGTGGCCAGTGACGGCGCCTGGCGCAGCGAGCGGGTGGGTTCGGCCAGGCGTGGGCTGACCACGAAGCCGGCCTTGGGCTGGGGCACTACCAGGCCGGCATCTTCCAGCTGCCGATAGGCGGCAATGACGGTGTTGAGGCTGAGCTGGCGCTGTGCGGCCAGGCCACGCAAGGAAGGCAGGCGGGTGCCGACCGGCAGCCGGCCGCTGTGGATGGCATCGGCCATTTCATCGGCCAGGGATTGGTAGAGGTTGGCTGCCATGGGGTGTCCGCCGCAATCTGTAACCATGCGGATGGCCGGAAGCTGGCTCTGTATCCGCTGCTGTGCGCAGCCTAGCATGCTCCTTCCAGCGTCCCGGGCAGTGCTGCGGCGCATGCCAGGCCTTCCCTCGCGCACGGCGGTGCGGTGTTTGGCCGTGCGGGGCAGAGCCGACCCTGGGTCGGCTGCCCGTATCCCGGCCGACAGGCAAGAGCAGCCGGCCCGCGGTCGGCACCACCGGGGTGCGGCGTCTTTCAGCGCGCCGACAGCGTGGATACCAACCGCGGCTTCTCGCGGTACAGCGCCGGGTACTGGCGCTTGAGCGCCTCCACCTTGGGCAGGTCGTTGATGCGGATGTACAGCGACTCCGGATGCAGGGTGAGATAGTTCTGGTGGTAGCCCTCGGCCGGATAGAAGCGCTTGCCGCCCGCGACCTGGGTGACCACCGGTGCAGGGAAGGCTCTGGCCCGCTGCAACTGGGCGATGTAGGCCTGCGTCGCGTCGCGCTGCGCGGCATCGTCGGCATACACCGCCGAGCGGTACTGCGTGCCGCGATCGGGTCCCTGGCGGTTGAGCTGGGTGGGGTCGTGGGCCACCGAGAAGAACACCTGCAGCAACTGCCCGTAGCTCACCTTTGCCGGATCATAGGTGACCTGCACCGCCTCGGCATGCCCGGTGCCGCCGCTGCCCACGCGCGGATAGCTGGCATCGGCGGCGCTGCCGCCGATGTAGCCGGACACGGCGCTGTCCACGCCGTTGATGTGCTGGAACACGCCCTGCACCCCCCAGAAGCAGCCGCCGGCAAACACCACCTGCGCGCGCCTGATGCCGGTCTGCCGGAGGTCGGCCGTGCCCGTGGGCGCAGGCAGCGTGACCAGCGCCTGCGCCTGCGCCGTTGCCGCCTGCGCCGGGCGATCCACGCTGACCACCGCGGTGACGGTCAGCGCCGCGATCACGGCCGCGATGCCGCCGGCCACCAGTTTGTCCATTGCGATCTTCATCGACGGCCTCCCGGGCTCAACCGAACGTAAAGGCATAGGCATGCACGCCCGGATCGAGGAACTCGATCTCGAAGGTGCGCTCGCGTACATCGCCGCGCTGGCGGATCAGCTGGTACAGCCGGTGCTCGCCGACCTGGCCGCTGCCATCGGCCGACACGTCGCCGCCGGCGGCCGCGCCTGGCGCCTGGCCGTCGATGCGCACGCGGTAGCGCACCGGTTTGCCATCCACGGCCGGGGCCAGCACCAGGTGCAGGTCGCGGGCGTGGAAGCGGAAGGCGATGCGGCCACCGGCCGCGTCCAGGCGCGCGTCCTCATCGCCCACCGTCCAGCGCCCGGCCAGCGCCCACTGGTTCAAGGCCAGCGTGGCCGGCACGGCATAGTCGGCCGCCCGCTCCGGCTGCTGCCCGCCGGGCGAGGCGAAGCTCTGCGCGCGCGCATGGCCGAGGTAGGTTTCCGGTGATTTCAGGTTGCGCATGTCGGCCTGCTGCTCGATCCCGTCGCGCGGTGCGGCGGCGGCCATCGCCATCGCCTGCACCGGCTCGTCGGGCAGGGTGTTGCCGGCCTCGCGCAGCAGTTGGCGGATGATCTGCTCGGACTGGGCGTAGTTGCCTTCGCCGAAATGGTGCGCGCGGATGCGGCCCTGCGCATCGATGAAGTAGTGCGCCGGCCAGTACCGGTTGTTGAAACCGCGCCAGATCGCAAAGTCGTTGTCGATCGCCACCGGGTAGCTGACCTTCAGGTCCTTCACCGCGCGCTGCACGTTGCCCAGGCTGCGCTCGAAGGCGAACTCCGGCGCATGCACGCCGATCACCACCAGGCCGTGGTCGCGGTAGCGCTCGGCCCACTCGCGCACGTAGGGCATGGCGCGCAGGCAGTTGATGCACGAGTAGGTCCAGAAATCGACCAGCACCACCTTGCCGCGCAGTGCCTCGGCACTCAGCGGCGCGCTGTTGAGCCAGCCGGTGGCCCCGGCCAGCGAGGGCAGGGTGCCTTCCACCGGCAACGGGGCGCCGGCCGGTGCGTTGGCGGCCATCATCATCATCGAACCGCCCGCGGCCGGTTGCTGCCCGGGCAGTACGTCCAGCAGGCCCTGTTCCAGCCGGGCCGTGCTGACCGTGGACAGGCGGGTCAGCACGCCGGTATCCCAGCCCATGCCGATCGCCACCACCGCCAGCAGGGCCGCGACGCCGAGCCCCCGGCGGATCCACTCACCCACGCCCAGGCGCTGCTTGAGCGCGGCAAACACCCGCCCGCCAATCCAGATCGCCAGGGCCAGCGAGGTGGCCGCGCCGAGCGCGTAAGCCAGCAGCAGCCCGCTGGTGCCGACGCTGGCACCGTTGAGCGCCGCGCCGGTGAGGATCAGGCCCAGGATCGGCCCGGCGCACGGCGCCCAGAGCAGGCCGGTGGCGATGCCGATCAGCAGCGAGGTACCCACGCCGCCGCGGCCGGCATCACTGGCCGCATCGGCCGAGGCGCTGAGCCGCGCGCCGAGCTGCTGGAACGGCGACAGCAGGCGGTTGGCCAGCGAGGGCCAGAGCAGCGCCAGCGCGAACAGCGCCATCACCAGCAGCGCGATCCAGCGCCCGATCTGATTCGCCTGCGCCACCCACTGGCTGCCCACCGCGGCCAGGCTGGCCACCACCGCAAACATCAGGGTCATGCCCACCAGCAACGGCAGGCCGCTGCGCAGGAAGGGCCGGTCCGAGCGCGCGAACACGAACGGCAGCACCGGCAGGATGCACGGGCTGAGGATGGTCAGTACGCCGCCAAGGTAGGCCAGGACAAGCAGGAACATGGTCAGATCCTTCCAGGATGCAGGGGAGCGGCGCTCAGGCCGCGGTGAAGCTCATCGCCACGCCGTTCATGCAGTAGCGCAGCCCGGTGGGGCGCGGACCGTCGTCGAACACATGGCCCAGGTGGCCGCCGCAGCGGCGGCAATGCGCCTCGATGCGGATCATGCCCAGCGTGGTATCGCGGTCTTCTTCCACCGCGCCATGCAGCGGTGCCCAGAAGCTGGGCCAGCCGGTGCCGCTGTCGAACTTGGTGGAGGAGGAAAACAACGGCAGCGCGCAGCCGGCGCAGTTGAAGGTGCCGCGCCGATGCTCCTTGTTGAGTGGGCTGCTGAACGGCCGCTCGGTCCCCTGCCGGCGCAGTACCGCGTATTGCGCCGGGCTGAGCTGTTCACGCCACTGCGCATCGGTACGCATGACCTCGAAGCGGCGGGCCGGTGCAGCCGGCGCGGCCGGTGCCGGGCCGCTGCAGGCGGTCAGGCCGAACAGGCCGGCGGCGGCCGTCATGGCGCCCATGCCGAGCACATTGCGACGGGAGTAACGCATGGCCGATCTCCGGGTCTGGATACGATGCGGCCATGCTGCGCCCGGCCCGGTCAACGAATCCTCACGCAGGGTTAAATTTTCCGTGACACATTCAGGCCGCGATCGGTCGACAATGCGGCATGCCCTCCTGCCGCCCCCGACACCGATGAGCAGCGCCAAGCGTGTCCTGATCGTCGAAGACGATGCCCACATCGCCAACCTGCTGCGCATGCACCTGCGCGACGAGGGCTATGAGGTCACCCATGCCGACACCGGTGACCAGGGCCTGGCCCTGCTCGAGGCACAGCCCTGGAGCGCACTGGTGCTGGACCTGATGCTGCCCGGCGTGGACGGGCTGGAGATCTGCAAGCGCGCCCGCGCGATGACCCGCTACACCCCGATCATCATCACCAGTGCGCGCGCCAGCGAAGTGCACCGCATCCTCGGCCTGGAGCTGGGTGCCGATGACTACCTGGCCAAGCCGTTCTCGATGCTGGAGCTGGTCGCACGCGTGAAGGCCCTGCTGCGCCGGGTGGAAGCGATGGCGCAGAACGCGCGCATCGATGCCGGCGAGATCGAGGTCGCCGGGCTGCGCATCGATCCGGTCGCACGCACCGCGCAGGTGGACGGACGCCCGCTGGAACTGACCCCGCGCGAGTTCGACCTGCTGTATTTCTTCGCCCGTCATCCGGGCCAGGTGTACTCGCGCATGGACCTGCTCAACCAGGTCTGGGGCTACCAGCACGACGGCTACGAACACACCGTCAACACCCACATCAACCGCCTGCGCAACAAGATCGAGCGCGACCCGGCCACCCCGCAGCGCATCCAGACGGTGTGGGGCCGCGGCTACAAGCTGGTGGGCGGTGAAGGGGAGGCGGCGTGATCCGGCTTACCCTCTCCCAGCGCCTGTCGGTGGTGTTCTGCGCGCTGCTGCTGGTGTGCTGCGGCGCGCTGATGTGGATCCAGATGCGCAGCACCGCCATGCACGAGCAGGAAACCGTGCAGCGGCTCTCGCGTGGCCTGGCCGAGCACATCGCGCGCAGCGGCGAGCTGATGGACGCGCGCGGCATGCGCGGTGGTGAAGTGCGCGCGCTGTTCGGCAAGCTGATGGCGGTCAATCCCAGCGTGGAGGTGTACCTGCTCGATGACCAGGGCCGTATCCTCGGCCACGATGCGCCGGACGGCCACCTCAAGCGCGACCGCGTCGACCTGGCCCCGGTGCGCGCGCTGCTGCGCGAAGCGCCCCTGCCGATCCTCGGCGACGACCCGCGCAGCGCACGCGGGCGCAAGGTGTTCAACGCCGCGCCGCTGTGGGTGCAGGGGCGCCAGGCCGGCTACATCTACGTAGTGCTGGTGGGTGAGCAGCGCGAGGCGCTGGCCGCCAACATCGCCGCCAACGCCACCCTGCGCACCACGCTGTGGTCGCTGGCGGTCCTGGCCGGGGTGGGCCTGCTGGCCGGCGTGGTCGCCTTCCGTTGGGTGACCCGTCCGCTGCGCCAGCTCACCCGGCGCATCCAGGCGTTCGACGTGGATGCCGCCGGTGCCGGCACGCCGTTGCCGCCCACCCCGCTGCGCGCCGGCGAGCGCGACGAACTGGCGATCCTGCAGCACAGCTTCGGACACATGGGCCAGCGCCTGGGCGAACAGTGGCAGCAACTGCGCGAACAGGACCTGCAGCGCCGCGAGCTGGTGGCCAACATCTCCCACGACCTGCGCACGCCGTTGTCCTCGCTGCACGGCTACCTGGAAACGCTGGCGCTCAAGGACGCCACGCTGGGCGCCGACGAACGCCAGCGCTACCTGGGCATCGCGCTGGCGCAGAGCCGCAAGGTGGGCGCGCTGGCCCAGGCGCTGTTCGAATTGGCCCGGCTGGAGCACGGCGGGGTCAGCCTGGAGCTGCAGGCGTTTTCGCTGCCGGACCTGGTCCAGGATGTCTTCCAGAAGTTCGAGCTGGCCGCGCAGGCGCGGCGGCAGACCCTCACTGCCGACATCCCGCCGGGGCTGCCGGCGGTGGTGGCCGACCTGGGGCTGATCGAACGGGTGCTGACCAACCTGCTCGACAATGCGATCCGGCACACGCCCGAGGGCGGCCGCATCCAGGTGGTGCTGCGCGCGCAGGGCGGCGAGGTCCAGGTGGCCATCGCCGACACCGGCCCGGGCATTCCCGCCGAGCGCCGCGCCGCGTTGTTCAGCACGCCGCCGGCGCTGGGCAGTGCGCGACCGGACAGCGGCGGGCTGGGGTTGTTGATCGTGCACCGTATCCTGCAACTGCATGATCGGCAGATCCGCCTGCTGGACAGCCGCGAGGGTGCCCTGTTCGTGTTCACCCTGCCGGTGGCGGCCCCGCCACGGCATGACCAACGGCAGGGCGACCACTGACACTGGGCCACGCGGCGCGGGCGGGTGCAATACCGTTGCCGCTTGCACACAACCTGCCAAGGAGTCGCCGGATGCCACGCCGTCACCTGTCTGTCTGCTTCGCCTGGATGCTGGCGGCCTTGCCCGGCGCGCTGGCCGCAGCCGAGCGCTGCCCGGACACCAGCGCCCTGGCACCGGCCCGCGCGGTGATCGCCGACCTGCAACGCATCAGCACGCCCAACGGTATCCAGGAGCACTACGCCACGCCGATCGGCGGGCTGCGGCAGTGGCTGAGCATCCGTGGCGAGGACCGTGACAACCCGGTCATCCTGTTCGTGCACGGCGGGCCGGCCAGTCCGGTCACACCGAGCATCTGGCAGTTCCAGCGGCCCCTGGAGGAGTACTTCACGGTCGTGGACTGGGACCAGCGTGGCGCCGGCAAGACCTTTGCCGAGGCGGCGCCGGCGGCGATCGCGCCCACCCTGACCATCGATCGCTACGTGGCCGACACCATCGCGGTGGCCGAGCACGTGCGCCAGCGGCTGGGCAAGCGCCGCGTCATCCTGATGGCGCACAGCTGGGGCACGATCGTGGCGATGCAGGCGGCGCTCAAGCGGCCGGATCTGTTCCATGCCTATGTGGGGATCGGGCAGATCATCAACCAGGTGGAGAACGAGCGCATCAGTTTCGAGTACGGGCTGGCCCAGGCACGGGCACATGGCAATGCGAAGGCCGTGGCCGAGCTGGAGGCCATCGCGCCGTATCCGGGCGCCGCGCCGATCACGCGCGAGCGGATCATCACCGCGCGGACCTGGCCCCAGTTCTACGGCGGGCTCACCGCCTACCGCGATGCATCGAAGTACTACTTCGGGGCGGCGAAGCTGTCGCCGGAGTACACCGATGCCGATCGCTGCAACATCGATCGGGGCAGTGTGTTGTCGCTGGGCCCGCTGCTGCCGCAGATGCTGAAGGTGGATTTCAACGGGGTGACGCGCTTCCCGATCCCGGTGGTGATGTTCATGGGGCGCCACGACTACACCACCCCGTCGGCCCCGACCGAGCGCTGGCTCGCGCAGGTGCAGGCGCCGTTCAAGCAGGGCGTGTGGTTCGAGCACTCGGCGCACATGATGCCGTGGGAAGAACCGGGGAAGACGCTGATGAGCCTGGTGCAGATCGTGCGCCCGCTGGCCGATCCGGAGTGATGCCAGGCCGGTTGATGCCTCGCACCGGCGGCAATGCCGGCGACCGTTCGCTGGCAGACGCGCAAAAAAAGACCCGACAGAGGGAGGGTTCTGTCGGGTCTGGGATTGCGTGGGGGGAGGGACCCACGCAAATTCGATGTTGGTGTGGCTCAGCGCCTGGCAGCGCCGGCCTTGGCAGTGGCGTCCGCGAACGGACCCCGGACCAGCTCGCTGAAGGCCTCCGAAGCCTTCAGCCCCAGCCCGACCACTTCCTGGTGGGCGTGGGTCCAACGGGCGAGGTTGTCACGGGCCAGCTGCGCGCCCTTGGGCAGCAGCTTCCCCGGTTCCTGTGACTGCACGATTTCACCGAAGAACCCGCTGGTGGCGGTGATGTTCTTTTCCAGTGTTTTCAACTGCACCCCGAACATGCTTTCGGCATTTTCCAGTGCGAGCCGATTGGCACGCGTGGCCGTGGCGGCCAGCTGGCGGGTGTAGTCGCTGAAGGAATCGGTGAACGCGGACGCCATGGAGGACGGCTCGAGAACGTTGATGCAATGCAGCATACGCCGAAAATATTGCATTGCAACAAGTTCTTGCCAGTTGTGGTCCGATTTCAGTAAAACCTTTTTTCAATCAATCCGTTGCGTGCGTGCCCGCTCAGCCGCGGTAGCGGCAGCCGGAGGTGCAGGTTTCGTGCACGGTCACTTCGCTCAGCTGCGGCAGGGTCGGCTTGAGCTCGTTCCAGATCCAGATCGCCAGCCGCTCGCTGGTGGGGTTGTCCAGACCGGGGATGTCATTGAGGTAGTGGTGGTCCAGGCGGTCGTAGATCGGCTGGAAGGCGGCTTTGACGTCGCCGAAATCCATGATCCAGCCGGTCTGCTCGCCCGGCTCGCCCTCCACCTTGAGCTCCACCCGGAACGAGTGGCCGTGCAGGCGTGCGCACTTGTGGCCCGGCGGCACGTTGGGCAGGCGGTGGGCTGCCTCGAGGGTAAAGACTTTGAAGATTTCCATGCCGCCATTGTAGCGGCGCCCGCGCCGGGGGCGTGGCCCCGGCATCGATACGCTTGTAACCAAATCTTTCCATCCGGATGAAGAGATGTTAGTTTCTCTTATATCCGTATGAAGAGATGTTATTGGCCGGTTCATGGCCGGGCATGGACTACTGCGGAACTTGTCGTTCACCACCCCACTGAAGTCATGCCCAAGCAAACCCTTCTTGTAGCGGCTCTCGCCGCCGCTCTGGCGACGCCTTTGTCCGCCGCCGCCCTCGCCTCCGGCGACGCCGCCCCCGATGCCACCGCCGATGCCACCGCCGATGCCACCGCCGATGCCACCGCCGATGCCGCCGGCGACAGCAAGACCCTCGCCGCCGTGCGGGTCACCGGTTCCAACATCAAACGCACCGACACCGAGTCGGCCAACCCGGTGCAGGTGATCGGCCGCGAGCAGCTGAAGGAGACCGGCAAGGCCACCGTCGCCGACGTGCTGCGCTCGATCTCGGCCAACACCGGCAACGCCAACAACGAAACCACCAACAACGGCTGGGCGTCCGGCTCGGCCGGCATCGGCCTGCGCGGCCTGTCGCAGAAGAACACGCTGGTGCTGCTCAACGGCCGTCGCCTGGCCAACTACGGCTTCCCGGCCGGCGGCCTCTCGGACACCTTCGTCAACCTCAACGCGCTGCCGCTGGTGGCCGTGGAGCGCATCGAAGTGCTCAAGGACGGCGCCTCGGCCGTGTACGGCTCCGATGCGGTGGCCGGGGTGGTCAACATCATCACCCGGCAGGACTTCCAGGGCGCCGAGCTCGGCGGCAGCCTGGGCACCGCCGACCAGGGTGGCCTGGATGAGCAGACGCTCAAGTTCATCGGTGGCATCGGCGACCTGGACACCGACGGCTACAACATCCTGGTCAGCCTGGAAGGCTACAACCGCGAGCGCCTGGACCAGGACCAGCGCGACCTGACCAAGTCCGGCATCTACACCGACAAGCCCGGCGGCCGCTGGAACGGCTGGTCGGCCAAGGGCGCCCGCTATCTCATCAACGGCACCTCGGTACCGATGCTCGATGCCAACGGCAACTGCCCGCAAGGCACCACCCTGGTCGCCAGCGCGCCCATCGACGGCCTGGCCGGCAACACCTGCGGCTTCAACCAGGCCCCGTACACCACCCTGATTCCGTCCACCAAGCGCTACCAGGCCTACGTCAACGGCACCTTCCGGGTGAATGACAACGTCGAGGCCTTCGGCGAAGTGCTCTACAGCGACATCAAGGGTGTGTCCTGGTTCGGCAGCAGCCCGTTCTTCACCCTGGAAAGCGGCCGCTTCGCCCTCAACGCCGATACCGGCCTGGCCGAGCCGGTGTCGTCCAACCTGCCGGCGAGCAGCCCGTACAACCCGTATGGCCGCGCGGTGCCGATCGAGTACACCTTCTTCAACCTCGGCGCGACCATCAAGACCAATCGTTCCCAGGCCTACCGCGGCCTGGTCGGGCTGCGCGGCAGCCTGCAGGACTGGGACTGGGAAGTGGGCGCGTTCGGCGCGCGCAGCAGCGAGCGCGAAACGGTTTCCGGCGGCTTCGCCAACCGCTACGCGCTGGCCACCGCGCTGGCCAACGGCAGCTACAACCTGCTCAACCCCGCAGCGACCTCGCCGGAGGTGCTCAATGCGATCAACATCAGCACGCTGCGTCCGGCCGAGTCGGTGCTGCAGGGCGTGGATGCGAAGATCTCCGGCGCGCTGGGCCACACCTGGGCCGGCGAAATCGGCTTCGCCGCCGGGGCCGAATGGCGCCGCGAGAAGCTCGATTCGGACAACCCCTGGCAGATCGATGCCGGTCTGCAGATCCGCCCGGCCATCGCCGAAGTGCACGGCGAACGCAAGGTCACCGCCGCCTATGCCGAGGTCAACGTGCCGCTGGCCGAGCGTCTGGAGCTGCAGGCCGCCGCGCGCGCCGATCATTACAGCGACTTCGGGGATGCGTTCTCGCCCAAGCTGAGCCTGCGCTGGCAGCCGTGGGACATCCTGCTGGTGCGTGCCGCTGCCTCCAAGGGCTTCCGTGCGCCGTCGCTGTCGGAGAACTCCAACAGCACCAGCATCGCCTACGGCAGCGTGATCGATCCGCGTGATCCGGACGTGCCGGGCTCGCGCCAGAACCCGACCTTCTTCACCGTCGGCAACAACGATCTCAAGCCCGAGCGCACCAAGAGCTTCAACGCCGGCATCGTATTGTCGCCGTGGTCCAACACAAGCCTGAGCGTGGACTACTACCGCATCGAGCTGGAAAACCTGGTGGGCACCAACAACACCCAGACCCTGGTCACCGATGACGTGCCCGGTGCGGTGCTGCGCGATGACCGCGGCAAGCTGCTGGCGGTGTACAACCGCTACCAGAACCTGAGCGAGCTGAAGACCTCCGGTTTCGACGTGGAACTGCGCCAGCGCTTCCCGACCGAACGCGCCGGCGACTTCGCGCTCAGCAGCGCCTTCACCCATGTGCGCAATTACAGCCGCCCCACCGTCGTCGGTGGCCCGCTGGTGGATTACGCCGGCAGCAACCTCGGCGCCACCCTGCCCAAGAACAAGGCCACCACCACCTTCGACTGGAGTTACGGCGATTTCCGCACCGCGCTGACCTGGTACTACACCAGCGGCTACGACCAGAAGGCCAGTGCGGCGGCCACCGCCGTGCAGGACCGCGTGGACGCCTACAGCCAGTTCGACCTGTACCTGGGCTACACCGGCATCGACAAGCTGACCGTGTACGCCAAGATCCAGAACCTGGCCGATGAGGAACCGCCGTACGACGCCTCGTTCCCGGGCATCCGCGCGCCGTACGACTTCAGCCAGTACGACCTGCGCGGGCGCTACTTCACCGTGGGCTTCGACTACCGCTTCTAACACCGTTGGTATCCACCGGGGCCGGCATTGCCGCCGGCCCCCGCTTCATGGGGAATTGCTGTGTCTTTGCATCGTGTCGTGTCACGTCCCATCGCCTGGCTGCTGGGATCGTTGTGGTTGCTGGCAGCGCCGGCGTTCGCGCAGAGCGCGTACTTCTTCCCGCAGGGCGGCGATTTCGATCCGTCCATTCCCACCCCGCAGCAGTTCCTGGGGTATGAGATCGGCAGCCGCTACACCCGGCATGACCAGCTGGTGGCCTACTTCGAGGAACTGGCCCGGCACTCGGACAAGATCAAGGTCGAGCGCATCGGCAGCAGCTACGAAGGGCGCCCGTTGCTGATCGCCACGGTCACCTCCGCACAGAACCAGCAGCAGCTGGAAACCCTGCGCCGCCAGCACGTCACCCTGGCCGATCCGGCGCAGCCGTTGAGCGCGGCCGGCAGCAGCCCGGTGGTGGTGTGGCTGGGCTACAGCGTGCACGGCAATGAAACCTCCAGCGGCGAAGCGGCCCTGCTCACCGCCTATTACCTGGTGGCCAACCGCAGTGCCGAGACCGCGCAGTGGCTGCAGCAGGCGGTGGTGTTGTTCGACCCGGCACAGAACCCGGACGGGCGAGATCGCGCGGCCAGCTGGCACAACGCCTATGCGTCGTCGCCGGCCTCGGCCGACCCCGCCGACAAGGAACACGTCGAACCGTTCCCGCAGGGCCGTACCAACCACTACTTCACCGACCTCAACCGCGACTGGCTGGCCCTCACCCAGCAGGACACGCGGCCGAAGATCGCCTATTTCCACCGCTGGTATCCCAACGTCCAGATCGATTTCCACGAGATGGGCAAGGACAGCACCTATTACTTCGAACCGTCGCCGGCGAGCATGCACAGCCCGCTGCTGCCCGCCTCGTCCTATGCATTCAACAAGACCTTGGCCCGCTACCACGCGCAGGCGCTGGATGCGCTGGGCTCGCTGTACTACACCGGCGAGAACTTCGACAACTTCTCGCCGGTGTACGGCTCGACCTATCCGGACTTCCACGGCGCGGTCGGTGTCACCGTCGAACAGGCCAGCTCGCGCGGGCGCGTGCAGGAGTCGGTCAACGGCCTGCTCACCTTCCCGTTCACCATCCGCAACCAGGTGGCCACCGGGCTGGGCACGGTGCGCGGCGCGGTGACCGAACGCGATGGGCTGCTCAAGCTGCAGAAGGACTTCTTCCAGTCGGCGTTGAAGCAGGCCGGGCAGCAGCCGATCAAGGCGTTCGTGTTCGGCGACGCGCATGACCCGGGCCTGACCGCCCGGCTGCTGGACCTGCTGCTGCAGCACCAGATCACCGTCGAGGCGCTCACCACCGCCGTCACCGTCGATGGCCAGCGCTTCGAGCCGGGCAGCGCCTACGTGGTGCCCACCGCGCAGCCGCAGTTCCGCCTGGTCCATTCGATCTTCGCCGACACTCCGCCGATCAAGGGCGATGTGTTCTACGGCAGCACCTCCTATGCGATCGCACCGGCCTACGGCGTGGCCTTCGCCGGCAGCCGCAGCCGCATCGGCGGTGGTCAGCGGGTGACGGCGCTCGCCCCGGCGCAGGCCGGCGTGGTGGGCGGGCAGGCCGGCTATGCCTACGTGCTGGACTGGCGCGACTACAACGCCAGCCGCGCGCTGTACGCCCTGCAGGCCCGCGGCCTGCAGACCCGCGCGGCGTTCCAGCCGTTCACCGCCGCCACGGTCGAGGGCGAACAGTCCTTTGCGCGTGGCAGCGTGGTGATTCCGGTGGCGGGGCAGCCGCTGGCGGGCGCGGCGTTGCTGGCGGCCGTGGATGAGGCGGCACGCAGCAGCGGCGTGCGCGTGCAGGCGCTGGCGACTGGCCAGAGCCGCAGCGGCATCGACCTGGGCAGCGACAGCGTCAAGGCACTGCGCAAGCCGGCCGTGGCGCTGGTGATGGGCGAGGGCGTGAGCGCCACCGAGATCGGATCGGCCTGGTTCGTGCTCGACCAGCAGGTGCAGCTGCCGGCCAGCAAGCTCGACCCGGCGCAGCTGGGGAAGGTGGCGCTGGACCGCTACACCACCATCGTGCTGGCCGGCGGCACCTACACCGGCGTGGATGCCACCGCGGTGGCGGCGCTCAAGCGCTGGATCAACGCGGGTGGATCGCTGGTGACCTACGGCAGCGCCGCACGCTGGGCCATCGAACAGAAGCTGGCCGATGAAGTGCTGGGGGAAGAAGAAGCGGCGCCCGACGCCGCGCGTCGTGCTTTCGGTGACCAGCGCGATATCGCCGCGATCGAGCGGGTGAGCGGCAACATCCTCAGCGCCGACGTGGATACCAGCCATCCGCTCGGCTTCGGTCTGCCGCGCACGCAACTGGCCATCAACAAGGAAAACGCGATCAGCTTCAAGCCGAGCCGCAACCCGTTCTCCACCGTGGTGCGGGTGGATGAGAAGCCGCGCGTGAACGGGTATCTGTCCGAGAGCAACCGCAACCGCGTCGCCGGTGCGGCGTGGCTGCTGGTCTCGCCGCAGGGGCAGGGCAACGTGGTGCTGTTCGCCGACGACCCGGCCCACCGCAAGTACTGGCACGGGACCGAGCGCCTGCTGTTGAACGCGATCTTCTTCGGCAACCAGCTCAACCCGACCAAGCCGCGCGGCTGACGCAAGGAGGTGGAGCCGACCGTTGGTCGGCTATCGCCCCATCAAAGGTAGCGCCGACCGTTGGTCGGCTGTCGCCATGCCCGAACCGACCGCAGCCGACCAACGGTCGGCTCTACGTCGATAAAAAAAGGGCGACGCATGTAGCGTCGCCCTTGTCTGTTTTACCGGTCCGCGAACGGATCAGCTGGCGCGACCGCCGCCCTGGCCACGGCCGCCCGCGGCATTGCCACCGCCACGGCGCTGGCCCTGCGGCTGGCCACCGCGCGGTGCGCCGCGACCGGCGCCATCACGCTGGCCGCCACCGGCCTTCTTCGGGCCGGCGTGGGCGTGGCGCGGGGCCTCGGCGTGCGGGCGACGCGCGTGCTTGCGCGGCGAACGATCGCCACCGGGCACCTCAGCCTTGCCCGGCGCGCTGTTGCCCCAGCGGATCGGGGTCTGCGGCTCGAAGCCGGGCACGTCGCGGATGTCCATGTCCTTGTCCAGCAGGCGCACGATCTGGCGCAGCAGCTTGGCTTCGTCCTGGGCCACCAGCGAGATCGCCTGGCCGGTCGAGCCGTTACGGCCGGTACGGCCGATGCGGTGCACGTAATCCTCGGCCACCATCGGCAGGTCATAGTTGATGACCTTGGGCAGCTCGTTGATGTCGATGCCGCGCGCGGCGATATCGGTGGCCACCAGCACGGTCACCCGGCCGGCCTTGAAGTCGCCCAGCGCACGCAGGCGCTGGCCCTGGCTCTTGTTGCCGTGGATCGCCGCGGTCTTGATGCCGGACTTCTCCAGGAACGTGGCCAGCTTGTCGCAGCCGTGCTTGGTACGGCCGAACACCAGGGTCTGCTCACGGCTGTCCTGGGCCAGCAGGTGCAGCAGCAGCTCGCGCTTGCGCGCGCCATCGACCGGGTGCACGCGGTGGGTGATGGTCTCGGCGACGGTGTTCTTCGGGGTCACCTGGATCTGCGCCGGATCGCGCATGAACTCCAGGGCCAGCTGCTTGATGCTCTCTTCGAAGGTTGCCGAGAACAGCAGGGTCTGGCGATTCTGGCGCGGCAGCTTGGCCAGGATCTTCTTGATCGACGGCAGGAAGCCCATGTCCAGCATGCGGTCGGCTTCGTCCAGCACCAGGATCTCGATGCCCGACAGGTCGACGCTGCGACGCTCCAGGTGGTCGATCAGGCGGCCCGGGCAGGCCACCAGCAGGTCCACGCCACGGCGCAGCACATCGAACTGGTTGCCCATGCCGACGCCGCCGTAGATGCAGGCGCTCGGGATGCGCAGGTACTTGCTGTAGCCGCGCAGGCTGTCATGCACCTGGGTGGCCAGCTCGCGGGTCGGGGCCAGCACCAGCGCACGCGGCTTGCGCGGGCCGTTGACGGCCTGCGGGTTGGTGCCCAGGTGCTGCAGCAGCGGCAGGCCGAAGGCGGCGGTCTTGCCGGTACCGGTCTGCGCGCCGGCCAGCAGGTCGCGGCCTTCCAGCGCCAGCGGGATCGCCTGCTCCTGGATCGGGGTGGGGTTTTCGTAGCCCTGCTCGGTCAACGCGCGCAGCAGGAACGGGGCAAGGCCCAAGGATTCAAAAGACATCGGGTGGAAGCTCCAAAGACAAAGTAACGCCAGGCCGAATGGCCGGACGCGAGGCAGATCAAGGTGATCGGCTGACTCGGAGCGTTCCCGTGAACCGCGCTGCGAGAATTGGGTGCAGCCGGCGCGGTGCGCAGACTGGAATGCATGACGAATGGCGTCGGAGTGGGGGCGGGCGACGGATCGTTGATCCATATCGCCGGCGATCCCGAAGGGAAACGGACGGCCGCTGCAGACCCGCCTAGTCTAACGGATGTTTGAGAACCCTACCAAGTACCCCTGTTCAGTTTGGAGGCGGCGCGGCTGACGCAGCCGGATCTGCCGGGGCCTGTAGCACCTCAGGGCGACCGGCCATTGCCCGGGCAACGCTGGCAGGCAACCACGCCAACCTCCTTCGCATGGGCTATCGTCGTTGTGGCGCAGTGCAACTTGGATTGACCGCGCATTTGATTACACTTGAAACCTATTTTCGCGATCCCGGATACCCACCCCATGAAGCTCGGTTCTTTGAAGGAAGGCGGCCGTGACGGCACCCTGATCGTGGTCTCGCGCGACCTGCGCCACGGCGTGCGCGCCACCGGCATCGCCGCCACCCTGCAGCAGGCGCTGGAAGACTGGAGCCACCTGGCGCCGCGCCTGAACGCGTTGTCCGAATCGCTCAACGACGGCAGTGCCGACGGGGTGTTCGACATCGACCTGCAGGCGCTGGCCGCGCCGTTGCCGCGCGCCTACGAGTTCGTCGACGGCAGTGCCTACCTGCCGCACGTGGCGCGCGTGCGCCGCGCCCGCGGCGCCGAGGTGCCGGAGAGCTTTTACACCGACCCGCTGATGTACCAGGCCACCAGCGCCGGCTTCTACGGCCCGCGTGATGCGGTCAAGGTGGTCAGCGAGGAATACGGCATCGATCTGGAAGCCGAGCTGGTGGTGATCACCGACGACGTCCCGATGGCGGTGACCCCGGAACAGGCCGCCGGCCACATCCAGCTGATCGGCCTGGTCAACGACGTGTCGCTGCGCAATCTGATCCCCGGCGAACTGGCCAAGGGCTTCGGCTTCCTGCAGTCCAAGCCGCGCTCGGCGCTGTCGCCGGTGTTCGTCACCCCGGATGAGCTGGGCGAGGCCTGGCAGGACAGCAAGGTGCACCTGCCGCTGGTGACCCACATCAACGGGGCCTGGTTCGGCGCGCCCGAGGCCGGGGTGGACATGCAGTTCAACTTCGCCCAGCTGGTCGCGCATGCGGCCAGGACCCGCCCGCTGGGCGCCGGTGCCATCGTCGGCTCGGGCACCATCGCCAACGAGGACACCGGCAAGGGTGCCTCCTGCTTTGCCGAGCAGCGCACCGTGGAAACCCTGCGCGACGGCAAGCCGAGCACCCCGTTCATGTCCTTTGGCGACGTGGTCCACATCGAGATGCTCGACGCGGCGGGGCAGAGCATCTTCGGGGCGATCGAGCAGCGCATCGAACAGGCCGCCAAGCCCTGAACGCCACCGCCGCCACCGCCGAAAGCGCCCTGGAACTGTTCAGCTACTGGCGGTCCAGCGCGGCATACCGCGTGCGGATCGGCCTGAACCTCAAGCAGCTGCCGCACCGGATCACGCCGGTGCACCTGCTGCGCGACGGCGGCCAGCAGCACAGCGAGGCCTATGCCGCGCTCAACCCGCAGGAGCTGGTGCCCACGCTGTGCCACGAGGGCCAGGTGCTGCGCCAGTCCATGGCGATCCTGGAATACCTGGACGAGGTGTTCCCGCTGCCGGCGCTGCTGCCCGACGATGCGGCCGGGCGGGCGCGGGTGCGCGCACTGGCGCAGCTGGTGGCCTGCGACATCCACCCGCTCAACAATCTGCGGGTGATGCAGTTCTTCAGCGATACCTGGAGCGTGCCGCAGCCCGAGCGCGACGACTGGACCCGGCACTGGATGCGGGTCGGGTTCGAGGCGATGGAGCGGATGCTGGTCGAATCGGTGGACACCGGCCGCTTCTGCCACGGCGACAGCCCCGGCCTGGCCGACTGCTGCCTGGTGCCGCAGTTGTACAACGCGCGCCGCTTCAACCTGGACATGGAGCCGTATCCGACCCTGGCCCGGATCGACGCGGCCTGCCTGGCCCTGCCGGCCTTCGATGCGGCCCGCCCGGAAAACCAGATCGACGCCGGTTGAACCGGTCGGCATCGACCCTGGGTCGATGCGGCGTGGCACAGGTCCCCACCCACGGTGGGGACCTGGCGGCGCGCGGCGCGATCAGAACCCGTGGGTGATGGCTGCCGGTGCGCTGTTGGCCGAGAAGTCGGCGTAGGGGTCGTGCTCGCCGCTGCCGCCTTCGGACAGGCGGAACTTCAGCGCCAGGCCATCGCGCGAGTCGGCCGCGCGCAGCGCTTCCTCCTGCTCGATGATGCCGTTCTTGGCCATCCGGAACAGGCACTGGTCAAAGCTCTCCATGCCTTCTTCCAGCGAGGCTTCCATCGCCGCCTTGACCTCGTGCACCTGGCCGCGGCGCAGCAGGTCGCGGATCATCGGGGTGTTGATCAACACCTCGGTGGCCGGCAGGCGGCGCCCGTCCTTGCCCTTGACCAGGCGCTGGGAGACCACCGCGCGCAGGTTCAGCGACAGGTTCATCAGCACGTTGCGGTGCGCGCTTTCCGGGAAGAAGTTCAGGATGCGCTCGATGGTCTGGTCGGCGTTGTTGGAGTGCAGCGTGGCCAGGCACAGGTGCCCGGTCTCGGCGAAGGCGATGGCCGCCTCCATGGTTTCGGCATCCAGGATTTCGCCGATCAGGATGACGTCCGGCGCCTCTCGCATCGCATTCTTCAGCGCGTTGTGGAAGGCATGGGTGTCCAGCCCCACCTCACGCTGGTTGACGATGGACATCTTGTGCTTGTGCAGGTACTCGATCGGATCCTCGATGGTGAGGATGTGACCGGTGGTGGTGCTGTTGCGGTGGTCGATCATCGAGGCCAGCGAAGTGGACTTGCCCGAACCGGTCGAGCCGACCACCAGCACCAGCCCGCGCGGAGTCATGATGACGTCCTTGAGCACCTGCGGCAGGTTGAGCTCTTCGATGCTGGGGATCTTGCTGCGGATGGCACGGATCACCATGCCGACCTCGCCACGCTGCTTGAACACGTTGACGCGGAAGCGCCCGGCGTCGGGCAGGGCGATGGCCATGTTGAGTTCCAGCTCGCGCTCGAACTCGGGCACCTGGCCTTCGTCCATCAGCGAGTAGGCGATCTTCTTGACCATGCCCGGCGGCAGGCCGGTGTTGCCCAGCGGGTACAGCTTGCCTTCGATCTTGATGTACACCGGCGCTCCGGTGGTCAAGAACATGTCCGAAGCGTTCTTTTCGGTCATCAGCTTCAGGAAATAGCCGATATCCATGCGAAATGTTTCCCCAACAATCGGCCGCGTGCCATTGCAAGCACGCCGCAGGCTTCCGACAATGGCCGCGCTCCTACTTCTGGCGACGGCACCCCCAATGAATCCTAGCTTCGCACAAATACGACGTGTCCCGTACCTCACCCTGCTGTTTTGCGTGACGGTGTGCACACTCGCGTTCGCCGGCGCCGCCCAGGCGCAGGACGGCGCCCTGGAGCTGATGCAGGCCCGGCAGGCGGTCGACAAGGCCACCCAGGCCGATGCCGACCAGTACGCCCCGGACCTGATCGCCGTGGCCCGACAGGGGCTGGAACAGGCCCAGCGCGCCGCCGGCGACCGCCGCGAGCGCAAGAACGCGCCGGCCCTGGCCGTTCGCGCCACCGTCGACGCCGACCTGGCCCGCGCCCGCAGCGAAGAAGCCACCGCCACCGCCCAGCTGCAGCTGCGCCGCAATGAGGTGAGCCAGCTGCAACGCCAGCTCGCCACCGGGGAGAACCGTTGATGACCGTCGCGCCGAAAATGTCGCGCACGCTGCGCGCCTCCAGCCTGCTGCTGGCTGCCAGCCTGGCCCTGCCGCTGCTGGCCCAGGCCGCCGAAGACCCCGCGGTGGCCCAGCTGAGCCAGCGTCTGATGGCCATCCAGGCCAATCCCGACGCCTCGCAGCTGGCCGCCTTCGAGCGCCTGCAGGCCCAGCAGGCCGTGGCCGAGCTGGCCAAGGCCAAGCGCCGTGACCTGGACCAGGCCCGCTACCTGGCCGAGCGCCGGGTCGAGATCGCCGAGACGAGCGTGCGTGCCGCCCTGGCCCAGCGCGAGGTCGACCAGCTGGAACGCACCCGCAGCGAGCTGCTGATCGAAGCCAGCCGCCGCGATGCCCAGCGCGCCCGCCAGGAAGCGGAGCGGCTGCGCGTGCAGGCGCAGATCCAGGCCGAGGAAAGCGAGCGCCTGCGGCTGGCCGCCGAGCAGGAGGCGCTGGCCCGCCAGGATGCCGAGACCGCGCTGACCAGCGTGGCCGGCAAGCAGACCGCGCGGCTGAGCGCGGCCCAGCAGAACGCGGCCAAGCTGGCCCGCGAGGAAGCCGAACTGGTGGCGGGCAGCAAACTGCCGGGCTCGAAGTTCGACACCCGCGGCGAAGTGTTCACCTTCAATGGCGATGCCTTCGCCGCCGGCAAGGGCAGCCTGTCCGGTGCTGCCAAGGGCCAGGCCAAGGCGCTGGCCGAGTACCTGAACATCGGCAATAAGGGCCGGGTGCGGATCGAGGCCTATGACGCCGCCGCCGGCGTCGGCGAGCAGCGGGCCCAGGCCCTGCGTGATGCGCTGGTCGCCAGCGGGGTCAGTGCCAGCCGGCTGCAGGTGAGCGGCAAGAAGGCCGCGGCCACCAAGGCCCGCTCGGCCGAGGTGATCATCGCGCCCTGATGCGGTCGCGGGGCCGGCTCATGACCGTTGCTCATGACGCAACTGGTTGTTTTTGTTTAATTTTCGTTGTTCTGCGTGTTCAGCCTGAACCTTTGCTGGGCCGCATCGAAAATTTCAGATGAAACGCTTGAAGACCCTCCGGAGCAGGCGTAGGGTCAGTTGTCCGGGTTGCCTTCCGCGACCCGGACGATTGGAGGGCCGGGCCGATGAACCGAGGGCACGAACCACAGCAGTCTGCAGTCCGGGCCGTCCCGGTTGCGCGTGTGGGTTCGGTCGCGGTCATCGTCTGGCGCTCCACCCAAAAGCAACGCCCCGTGCCGTCAGGCCGGGGCGTTCTTGTTTCTGCAAGACAGCGATAGGAGGTTCATCATGTTCGAAGGTCAGCCCCAGAGCGAGATCGATGCACGCCGCAAGCGTGACCCGGAATTCAAGGCACTTTACGAGCGGCACCAGAAGTTGAACAAAAAGTGCATGGATGCCCAGCTGGGTGTACTTCCGATAGACGATCTCACCTTGGGCCAGATGAAGCGTGAGAAGCTGCTGGCCAAGCAGAAGCTGGAAAGGATGTACGACTCCCCCACGCATTGACGCCTCAAGGGGGCCGGCCCAGGGCCGGCTCCCTGCCACCGACCGCCGCGGGCGGCGTCCGACTCCTCGTCGACGGGCGCCGTCCGCGTCGCTCTTTCCGGCCCGCGATACGGCCTTTTCCTACCGCACGGCGGGTATCAGGCGCGGCAACCTGACTTTCTACGCCAACCGTCGGATAATCACCGGTCCGGCCGCCTTGCGGCGCGAATCGATGTGAACCGATGGCAATCCACTCCTCCGTACTCGAACTCATTGGCCAGACCCCGATCGTCAAGGCCCAGCGCCTGGACACCGGCGTCTGCGAGCTTTACCTGAAGCTCGAGAGCGCCAATCCCGGAGGATCGATCAAGGACCGCATCGGCCTGTCGATGATCGAGGCGGCCGAGAAGCGCGGCGAGCTCACCCCGGGCGCAACCCTGGTGGAGGGCACCGCCGGCAATACCGGCCTGGGCCTGGCGCTGGTGGCCCAGCAGAAGGGCTACAAGCTGATCCTGGTGGTGCCGGACAAGATGAGCCGCGAGAAGATCTTCAATCTCAAGGCGATGGGCGCCGAAGTGCGGCTGACCCGTTCGGACGTGGCCAAGGGCCACCCGGAGTACTACCAGGACATGGCCAAGCGCGTGGCCGAGGAAACCCCGGGCGCCTACTTCATCAACCAGTTCGGCAACCCGGACAACCCCGCCGCGCACGAGTTCGGCACCGGTCCGGAGATCCTGGCGCAGATGGACGGCGACCTGGACGCGATCGTGTTCGGCTGCGGCAGCTCGGGCACCATGACCGGCCTGTCGCGCGCCTTCGCCGCCGCCTCGCCGAAGACCGAGCTGGTGCTGGCCGATCCGGTCGGCTCGATCCTGGCCGAATACATCAACGACGGCGTGCTCAACGACAAGTCGGGCAGCTGGCTGGTGGAAGGCATCGGCGAGGACTTCCTGCCCTCGATCGCCGATTTCAGCCGGGTCACCAAGGCCTACGCGATCAGCGACGCCGAGAGCTTCCATACCGCGCGCGAGCTGCTGGGCAAGGAGGGCATCCTCGGCGGCTCGTCCACCGGCACCCTGCTGGCCGCGGCGCTGAAGTACTGCAAGGAGCAGACCACGCCGAAGAAGGTGCTGGTGCTGGTCTGCGACACCGGCAACAAGTACCTGTCCAAGATGTACAACGACTACTGGATGCTGGACAACGGCTTCCTGGAGCGCCCGCAGTCGGGCGACCTGCGCGACCTGATCCTGCGCCCGTACGGCCAGCGCGACACGGTGGTGATCGGCCCCAACGACCTGCTCACCACCGCCTACCAGCGCATGAAGCTGTACGACGTGTCGCAGTTGCCGGTGATGGATGGCGACCAGCTGGTCGGCATCGTGGATGAAAGCGACGTGCTGCTGCATGTTTACGGCGACGAAGCCCGCTTCCGCGATCCGGTGGCCACCGCGATGGTCAGCAAGCTGGACCGGCTGGACGTGAAATCGCCGATCGAGGCCCTGCTGCCGGTGTTCGACCGTGGCCAGGTGGCCATCGTCATGGACGGGGGCACCTTCCTGGGCCTGATCACCCGGATCGACCTGCTGAACTACCTGCGTCGCCGGGTCCAGTAACCCGCCCGCGCCGGCCGTCATCGCTCTGAATCAGCGTTTATCCGCGTCAACGGCCGATTAAGCCGCCGCTGAT
>RCUK01000541.1_pt1 | contig 32401 bp, 26 predicted proteins | sample 2166381 | NCBI WGS metagenome assembly RCUK01 (sample SAMN09932809, study PRJNA488358) | compost metagenome | isolation source: compost soil in an enriched community | place: Germany: Experimental Botanical Garden | reverse complement strand
GCGCCACGGCCTACCTGACCAGCGCGGTCCACGCCCAGGGCGAAGACCTGCTGCAGATGGCCGGCATCGCCGGCCAGCACCCCGGCTCGCGGGTCCTGGACCTGGGCTGCGGCGGCGGCCACGTGAGCTTTCACGTCGCGCCGCTGGTCGGCCAGGTCACCGCTTATGACCTGTCGCAGCAGATGCTGGACGTGGTCGCGGGCGAAGCCGCCAAGCGCGGGCTCTCGAACCTGGTCACCTGTCAGGGCAAGGCCGAATACCTGCCGTTCGGCGACGGCGAGTTCGATCTGGTGATGTCGCGCTATTCCACGCACCACTGGCAGGACGCCGGGCGCGGCCTGCGTGAAGCCTTCCGCGTGCTCAAGCCCGGCGGCACCGCCGTGTTCGCCGACGTGGTGTCGCCGGGCGAACCGCTGCTGGACACCTGGCTGCAGACCATCGAAGTGCTGCGCGACACGTCCCATGTGCGCGACTACTCCGTCGCCGAATGGACCCGCATGCTGACCGAGGCGGGCTTCACCCTGCAAGGCCTGGCCCCGCGCCGCCTGCCGCTGGAATTCCAATCCTGGGTCACGCGCATGCGCACCCCCGACACGCTGGTGGCAGCGCTGCGCCATATGTTCGGCATCGCGCCCGACGTGGTGCGCGCGCACTTCGACGTGCGCGATGACAGCTCCTTCACCAGCGACACCGCCACGATCGTCGTGAGGAAGCCGGGCTGATTCAGCCTGGCCGCGGCAGCCCGCGCGCCGCCAGCGCGCCCGCCACGCCCAGGCTGCGCAAGGACTGCACGGCCTGGGCCACGGCCCGCACAAAGCGCGGGTTCTGGCCCAGATCCCCGAACACCGCCTCCAGGCCGGTCAGTTCGCCGGTCCAGGCCAGCATCGCCGCCGCCGGTTCCTCGCCCGCCGTATCTTCACCCGCGCGTTCCGCACCCGCCCATACCCCACCCGCGCTGTCTGCGCCCGCCTGCAGCGCCGCCCTCTCGGCCGATGCGTACCGGCGCGCCAGGATATCCGCCATCGGATCCTGTATGTCGTAGCGCCGCCCGTCCTGATCGACGCCGCGCAGAAAATGCAGCCAGCCGGCCACGGCCAGCGCAAGGCCGGGAAACGGCAGGTCCGCCGCCAGGCGCGCGCGCACGGTGGCGAGCAGGCGCTGCGGCAGTTTTTGGGAGCCGTCCATCGCGATCTGCCGCGTCTGGTGCTTGAGCGCCGGATTGGCGAAGCGGCGCAGCAGGCGCTGCCGGTACGCCATCAGGTCCAGCCCGGGCAGCGCGGGCAGGGTGGGCTCGATCTCGTTGCGCATCAGGTCGCGCAGGTAGCACGCCATGGCGGGCTGGGCCATCGCCTGGTCGACCGTGGTCCAGCCCGCCATGACCGACAGACAGGCCAGCGCCGAATGCGCGCCGTTGACCATGCGCAGCTTCAGCGTTTCGAAGGGCGCGGCATCGTCCACGAAGCGCGCCCCGCCAGCCGTCCAATCAGGACGCCCCGCCGCGAACCGGTCCTCGACCACCCACTCCAGATAGGGCTCGGCCAGCACGGGCCAGGCGTCGCGCACGCCCAGCGCGCCGGCAATCTCCTGCCGGTCCGCATCGGTCGTGCGGGGCACGATGCGATCGACCATCGAGCACGGAAACTCGCAGGCAGCGGCGATCCAGGCCGCCAGCGCCGCGTCGACCCGCGTCGCGAACGCCAGCACCATGGCGCGCAGCAGGCGGCCGTTGGCGGGCAGGTTGTCCAGGGACATCACGGTGACGGGCCCCAGCCCCGCCGCGCGCCGGCGCTGCAGGCCCCTGACAAGAAAGCCGATGGTGCTGCGCGGCGCGGCGGGCTGCGCCAGGTCGTGCGCGATGTCGGGGTGGGCAAGGTCGAGCCGCCCGCTGGCCGGATCGTGGCAATAGCCTTTCTCGGTAACCGTGACGCTGACGATGCGCGTGTCCGGCCCGGCGATGCGAGCCAGCACCGCCTGCGGATCCTCGGGCGCCACCAGCGTTTCCAGCAGGCATCCGATCACCGTCAACTGTTGCCGGGGCCGGCCGTCTTCGCCAGCGCTGCGCAGGACAAGCGCATACAGGCCGTCCTGCGGCGCCAGCGCGTCGCGCGTGTCGGCCTGGCGCAGAGAGACGCCGCAGATGCCCCAGCCGCGATCCGCGCCGGCGCGCAGCGCGGCATCGTTCACCGCCGCCAGATGGGCGCGCGCGAACGCGCCCAGTCCCAGATGCACGATGCCCGCTTTGAGCGCGGCCCTGTCGTACCCGGGCCGCGCCACCTGCGCGGGCAACGCCGCAAGGCTGGCCGCATGCAGGCGGCCGGCCTCCGGAGCTACCAGTTCCACAGCGTGCCGTCCTGCTGCAGGCGGTTCACCGGCAGGTAGGCACGCTGATACGGATACTTGGCGGCCAGCTTCTCGTCGATGTCGACGCCGTGGCCCGGAACATCGCCCGGATACAGCATGCCCTGGTCGAAGGTGTACGCATGCGGAAACACGGCGTCTGTCTCCTTCGTGTGGCGCATGTACTCCTGGATGCCGAAGTTGGGCACCCACAGGTCGAAATGCAGCGCCGCCCCCATGCAGACCGGCGACAGGTCGGTGGCGCCGTGGCAGCCGGTCCGCACCTGGTAGAGCGAGGCCAGGTCGGCGATGCGGCGCAAGTGCGTGATGCCGCCGGCATGGACCACGGTGGTGCGGATGTAGTCGATAAGCTGGTTCTGCACCAGGTCCTTGCAATCCCAGATAGTGTTGAAGATCTCGCCCACGGCCAGCGGCGTCGTCGTGTGCTGGCGGATCAGCTTGAACGCGTCCTGGTTCTCGGCGGGCGTGGCATCCTCCATCCAGAACAGGTTGTAGGGTTCAAGCGACTTACCCAGGCGGCCGGCCTCGATGGGCGTCAGCCGGTGATGCACGTCGTGCAGCAGGTGGTGATCGAAGCCCAGCTTCTCGCGGATGCGCTCGAACAGCTTGGGCGTATGGCGCAGATATTTCTCGGTGGACCAGTCGTGCTCGCTGGGCAGGTCGGCATCGGCGGGCTCGTAGAAAAGGTTGCCGCGACCCACGCCATAGACCTTGTCCAGGCCCGGCACGCCGCTTTGCGCGCGAATCGCGCGATAGCCCATGTCGGCATAGCGCAGCACTTCGTCCAGCGTGTGCTCGATGTCCGACCCGTTGGCGTGCCCATAGACCATCACGCCGCTGCGGCTCTTGCCGCCCAGCAGCTGGTACAGCGGCAGGCCGGCGGCCTTGGCCTTCAGGTCCCACAGCGCCGTGTCCACGGCAGCGATGGCGGTCATGGTGACCGGTCCGCGCCGCCAGTAGGCGCCCTTGTACAGGTACTGCCAGATGTCCTCGATCTGGTGCGCGTCGCGGCCGATCAGGCAAGGGACCACGTGCTCGGTCAGGTAGGAAGCAACGGCCAGTTCGCGCCCGTTCAGGGTCGCGTCGCCGATGCCGGTCAGGCCCTGGTCGGTTTCAATCTTCAGGGTCACGAAATTGCGGCCCGGCGAACAGACAATCACGCGTGCGTTCGTAATCTTCATCGTGGACTTCCGGCTACGTGGGAGGGACGGCCGCAAGGCGGCCAGCGGGTCAGAACGTCACCATCACTTTCATCGCCAGCTGGCGGTCGCCCGCCAGCGCAAAGGCGTCATGCACGCGCGCCGCCGGCACCGCCGCCGTCAGCAGCGGCGACACATCCAACAGGCCGCGGCTCAGGCAGTCGACGGCCATGGCGTATTCGTCCACGAAGCGGAAGCTGCCGATGCACGACAGGCTCTTCACCATGATCTGGTTGAACGGGCAATGTTCGCTGCTGCCGCTAAGCGTGCCGACCGTGACGACGACGCCACGCGGACGCGCCGCGCGCAGGCAGCTCGCCAGTCCCGCGTAGCTGCCCGACGCCTCGAAGCACACGTCCACCGTGCCCTTGCCCGCGGCCAGCGCGTCCAGCGCCCCGGGGTCCGTGGCGGCGTTGATGGTGCGCGTCGCGCCCACGCGGGCGCAGGCCGCCAGCGTCTGGTCCACGATGTCCACCACGATGACCTGGCTGGCGCCCGCCAGGCGCGCGGCCATCAGGATCAGGGCGCCGATAGGCCCGGCGCCCACCACCATGGCGGTCTTTCCCAGCAGGGATCCCGCGCTGCGCACGGCATGCAGGGCTACGGCCAGTGGTTCACCGAAAGCGGCCAGCTCGAAGGGCAGCGAGTCCGGCACCGGCACGCACTGCCGCTCCTGCACGACGACCTCTTCGCGCATCGCGCCCTGCATGTGCGGGTAACGGCTGGCGCTGCCGAAAAAGTGCACGGCCTCGCAATGATTGGAATCGCCCTGGCGGCAGTAGCGGCAGACGCCGCAGGTGCGCGCCGGATCCAGCGCGACGCGATCGCCCGGCTTGACGGCGGTGACGTCCGCGCCCACCTCCAGCACCTGCCCCGAGGCTTCGTGGCCGGGCGTCAGCGGTTCGCGGATGACGAAGTCCCCCACCCTGCCGTGGCGGAAATAGTGCAGGTCGGATCCGCAGATGCCGACGGCCTTCACGCCGACGCGCACCTGCGACGGCCCCAGCGCTTCCGGCGGCCTTTCGACCACACGCAGGTCCCGCGCCCCGTGGATCTCGCAATTCAGCATCAGCGCCACCCCTGTGCAAATTCGCCAATCACCCGCTCCAGGTGATCGCGCATTGCCTGCCTTGCGCCCTGCGCATCGCGCGCCACCAGCGCGGAAAAAATGCGCTGGTGATCCGCCTGCGACGCCTGGCGCAAGGCCTGCGTGTGGAAATGCTGTTCGATCTTTTCCCAGATCGGCCCCTGGGCCTGATCCCACATCGACGTCACCGTCGCCAGCAGCACGCTGTTGCCGGTGGAATGGGCGATGCCCAGATGGAACCGGCGGTCGGCCTCGGCGTTGGCGGCCTTGTCCGTCATCCGGTCGCGCATGGCCGTCAGCGCTTCGAAGATGCGGTCCAGGTCCGCGTCGCTGCGCGTGGCCGCCGCCAGCGCCGCGATTTCGGATTCGATCAGGCAGCGCGCGCGCAGCAGCTCGAACGGGCCGGCTCCTGGCTCCGGCATGGCGGGCAGGCGATTCGTGGCCGGGCCGGCCTCGCAAACATAGATGCCCGACCCGCCGCGCACTTCCACCACGCCCTGCAGCTCCAGGGCGATGATGGCCTCGCGCACGGACGTGCGGCTGACGTCGAACCGTTCGGCCAGCGCGCGCTCGGCCGGCAGCCGCTGGCCGGCGGCGAATTCACCCTGGGCCACCAGCGCGTGGATCTGCGCGGCCAGACGCAGATAGCCGCGGTCCGGCGCGGGGCGGCCGGTCTGGACGTCAGGCTTGGATAGCGGTTGCAACGTCATGGCGCCTTGAATTGGTTAGACCAAATCGTATTTGGTCTACCAATTTTCGCTATCGTGGTTTACCACTATCCGTACCGATGCCCATCCAGCCAGCCCTCGACAGCGCGGGCGGCGGCCCTGTATAGATAGGGATCGTCACAACCAAGGAAAAGCGCCATGCCCAGCACGACCGAACAGCTCTTGCCGTCTACGCTGACGGACCTGACCGTCGTGGACGCGGCGGCCCTGATTCGCGACGGCCGTATCACCAGCCTTGCACTGACCCAGGCATGCCTGGACCGCATCGATGCCCGCCAGGATCTGAACGCCTTCATCACCGTCGACCGCGAAGGCGCGCTGGCGCAGGCACGCGCCTTCGACGCCGCGCGCGGGACGCAGGCGCCGGGGCCGCTCGGCGGCGTTCCCATCGCCATCAAGGACAACATCCACGTCGCCGCCCTGCCCAACACGGCGGGCACCCCCGCGTTGCGGAATTTCCGCCCCGCCGAGGATGCGCCTGTCGTGCAGCGGCTGAGGGAAGCGGGCGCCATCATTCTCGGCAAGACCAACATGCATGAGCTGGCGTTCGGCGTGTCCGGCTACAACACCGCCTTCCCCGGCCCGCACGGCGAGGGCACGCGCAATGCCTACGACACCAGCCTCATCGCCGGCGGCTCATCCTCGGGTAGCGGCGCAGCGGTGGGCGCGCGCCTGGCGCCGGCCGCGCTGGGCACCGACACGGGCGCCTCGGTGCGCCTGCCCGCGGCGGTCAACGGCGCGGCCGGCTTCCGTCCAACGGTGGGCCGGTACAGCGGCGCGGGCATCACGCCCATTTCGCACACGCGCGACACGCCCGGCCCCATCGCCAACTGCATGGCGGACATCGTGTTGCTGGATGCGGTGCTGGCGGGCGACTCGCAGGCCCTGGCGCCCGCGCTTGCCACGGATATCCGGCTGGGCCTGGTTCGCTATTTCTGGGACGATCTGGCCCCCGAGGTGCAGGCGGTCGCGGACGCGGCCCTGGGCCGCCTGCGCGCGGCCGGCGTGCAGTTGGTGGACCTGGACATGCCCGACCTCCCGGCCGCCAATTCGGCCGTGGGCATGCCGCTGTGCCTGTACGAGCAAAAGCCCGACCTGATCGACTACCTGGCGCGCTATGGCGCCGGCGTGAGCTTCGAAGAGGTGGTCGCGCAGATATCCAGCCCCGACGTGAAGGGGATTTTCGACGGCCTGATCGTGCCGGGCGTGTTGCCCACGCCGGACGGGCAGGTTCTGGCGCTGCAGCCGTTGTATGAGCGGGCCATCGCGACCCACCGTGACGAACTCATCGACGTCTACCGGCGCGCGTTCCAGGAACACGGGCTGGACGGCCTGCTGTTTCCGACCGTGCCGGTCATGCCGCCGGCCGCCACGCCCGAGGCCAGCAGCTTCGAGACCTTTGGCCGCCTGGCCCGCAACGTCGACCCCGGCAGCAATGCGGGCCTGCCGGGACTGAGCGTGCCGGCGGGCCTGTCGGCGCAGGGACTGCCGGTGGGACTGGAGATCGACGGCCTGCCGGGCGAGGACCGCAAGGTGCTGGCGATCGGCATGGCCATCGAGAAGATACTGGGGCGCATCGCTGCGCCCGCCGCCCCGGATCGCTAGCCCAGGTTGGGCGCCAGCGTCCGCTTCAGATCCTCGATGCTGCGGCCGCTGCGGCGGGCGTAGTCTTCGAGCTGGTCTTCGCCGATGACGCCCACGTTGAAGTACTGCGACTGCGGATGGCTGAAGTAAAAGCCCGACACGCTGGACGCCGGATACATGGCATAGCTGTCCGTCAGCAACATGCCGATGTCCTCGCCGTCCAGGACGCGGAACATGTCCGTCTTCACCACGTGCTCCGGGCAGGCCGGATAGCCCGGCGCCGGGCGGATTCCCACGTACTTTTCCGCGATCATGTCCTCGTTGGACAGGGCCTCGTCGGCCGCATAGCCCCACAGGTCCTGCCGCACGCGCGCATGCAGGCATTCGGCGAAGCCTTCGGCCAGGCGGTCGGCCAGGGACTTCAGCATGATGCTGGAATAGTCGTCCAGCGCCTTCTCGAATTCCGCCTCCTTCTTTTCGATGCCCAGGCCCGCCGTGACGGCGAACATGCCGATGTAGTCCAGCTTGCCGGACGACTTGGGCGCGATGAAGTCGGACAGCGACTTGTTGCTGACGCCTTCGCGCTTGGCGCCCTGCTGGCGCAGGTTGCGATACGTGAACAGCACTTCGCTGCGCGTTTCGTCCTTGTAGATTTCGATGTCTTCGTCGTTGACGCTGTTGGCCGGGTAGAAGCCGACCACGCCGTTGGCGGTGAGCCAGCGGCCTTCGACGATGCGCTTCATCATGGCCAGGCCGTCGGCGTAGACCTTGCGCGCCTGCTCGCCCACGACCTTGTCGTCCAGAATGGCGGGGAACGGGCCGAACAGGCTCCAGGTCTGGAAGAACGGGCCCCAGTCCACGTACTTCACGATCTCGGACAGGTCATAGCTCTTGAATGTGCGGCGGCCGATGAACTTCGGGCGCGGCGGCGTGTAGTTGTCCCAGTCGATCACCGGGCGCGAGGCGCGCGCATCGGCCAGCGGCAGGATGGGCGTCGCCTTGCGGTTGGCGTGGCGGCGGCGCACCTCTTCGTATTCCTCGGCCAGCTCGGCCAGGTACTTTTCCGATTGGTCCGACATCAGGCTGGTGGCCACGCCCACCGAACGGCTGGCGTCCGGCACATAGATGACCGGGCCTTCGTAGTTGGGCGCGATCTTCACGGCCGTGTGCACGCGGCTGGTGGTGGCGCCGCCGATCATCAGCGGCAGCTTGCGGCTGCGGAAGTACTCGTCGCGCTGCATCTCGGAGGCCACATAGGCCATCTCTTCCAGGCTGGGCGTGATCAGGCCGGACAGGCCGACGATGTCGGCGTTCTCTTCCTTGGCCTTCTCCAGGATCTGCGCGCAGGGCACCATCACGCCCATGTTCACGACTTCGAAGTTATTGCATTGCAGGACGACCGACACGATGTTCTTGCCGATGTCGTGCACGTCGCCCTTGACCGTGGCGATGACGATCTTGCCCTTGGCGCGCACATCGCCGCCGGCGGCGGCGATCTGGCGCTTTTCTTCCTCGATGAAAGGAATCAAATGCGCCACCGCCTGCTTCATCACGCGGGCGGATTTCACGACCTGCGGCAGGAACATCTTGCCTTCGCCGAACAGGTCGCCCACCACGTTCATGCCGTCCATCAGCGGGCCTTCGATCACCTCGATCGGACGGCCGCCGCGGTCGAAGATCTTCTGGCGGACCTCTTCGGTGTCTTCCACGATGAAGGTAGTGATGCCATGCACCAGCGCATGCGACAGCCGCTTTTCAACCTCCGCGTTGCGCCAGGCCAGGTCCTCTTCCTTCTTCGCGCCCGAGCCCTTCACGCTGTCGGCGAACTGCACCAGGCGTTCGGTGGGCGTGCGCTCGTCGGCGGGGTCGGTCTTGCCGACCGGCTCGGGGCGGTCCAGCACCACGTCTTCCACCAGGTCGCGCAGCTTAGGATCCAGGTCGGCGTACACGCCCAGTTGCCCGGCATTGACGATGCCCATCGTCATGCCTTCCTTGACCGCGTAGTACAGGAAGACGGTGTGGATGGCCTCGCGCATCGGCTCGTTGCCGCGGAACGAGAAGCTGACGTTGGACACGCCGCCCGAGATCCGGGCATGCGGCAGGTTGTCGCGGATCCAGCGCGTGCCTTCGATGAAGTCGACCGCGTAATGGTTGTGCTCGTCGATGCCGGTGGCAACCGCGAAAACGTTGGGATCGAAGATGATGTCTTCCGGCGGGAAGCCCTCTTCCTCGACCAGGATTTTGTAGGCCCGCGCGCAGATTTCCTTGCGGCGTTCCAGCGTGTCGGCCTGGCCAAGTTCGTCGAACGCCATCACCACCACGGCCGCGCCGTAGCGGCGGCACAGGCGCGCATGGTGACGGAAGGGCTCCAGCCCTTCCTTCATGGAGATGGAGTTCACCACCGGCTTGCCCTGCACGCACTTCAGCCCGGTCTCGATGACTTCCCATTTGGAGCTGTCGATCATGACCGGCACGCGGGCGATGTCCGGCTCGGACGCGATCAGGTTCAGGAAGCGGTGCATGCAGGCCACCGAATCCAGCATGGCCTCGTCCATGTTGATGTCGATGATCTGCGCGCCGTTCTCGACCTGCTGGCGGGCCACGGCCAGCGCCTCGTCGTATTTCTCTTCGCGGATCAGGCGCGCGAACATCTTGCTGCCGGTCACGTTGGTGCGTTCGCCCACGTTGACGTAGAGCGTGTCTTCGTCGATGTTCAAGGGCTCCAGTCCCGACAGGCGGGTCTTGACCGGAATGTCCGGCACGACGCGCGGCGTCAGTACCGTGACTTTTTCGGCGATCGCGCGAATATGGTCTGGCGTGGTGCCGCAGCAGCCGCCGGACATGTTCACCAGGCCCGCCCGGGCGAATTCTTCCAGCAGGGCCGAGGTGTCGGCGGGCGTCTCGTCAAAGCCGGTTTCGGCCATCGGGTTGGGCAGGCCGGCGTTGGGATAGACGCAGACGTAGGTGTCGCAGATCTTGGACAGCTCGGCCACGTAGGGGCGCATCAGCGCGGCGCCCAGCGCGCAGTTCAGGCCGATGGTGACGGGGCGCGCATGGCGCACCGAGTTCCAGAAGGCTTCGACCGTCTGGCCGGACAGGATGCGGCCGGAGGCGTCGGTCACGGTGCCCGAGATCATCACCGGCAGGCGCACGCCGCGCTGCTCGAAGACTTCCTCGGTCGCGAAGATGGCGGCCTTGGCATTCAGCGTGTCGAAGATGGTTTCGATCAGGACGATGTCTATGCCGCCATCCAGCAGGCCGTTGAGCTGCTCTATATAGGCGACGCGCAGTTCGTCGAAGGTGACGTTGCGCGCGCCGGGGTCGTTCACGTCGGGCGAGATCGACGCCGTCTTGGGCTGCGGGCCCAGCGCGCCGGCCACGAAACGCGGCTTGTCGGGCGTGCTGTAGGCGTCACAGGCCTCGCGCGCCAGCTTGGCCGACTCCAGGTTCAGTTCGTAGGCCAGTTCCGGCAGGTCGTAGTCGCCCTGCGCGATGGTGGTGGCGCCGAAGGTGTTGGTCTCGATGACGTCGGCGCCAGCTTCCAGGTACTGGCGGTGGATCTCGGAGATCACATCGGGCCGCACCAGGGACAGCAGCTCGTTGTTGCCCTTCACGTCCTTGCCGTGGCCGGCGAAGCGCTGGCCGCGGAAGTCCGCCTCGCCCAGCTTGTAGCGCTGGATCATGGTGCCCATGGCGCCGTCCAGGATCAGGATGCGCTTGCCCAGCAGGCGGGCGAATTCGCCGCCCTGGGTATAGGCTTCGGGCGGGTACGGCAGGCGGGGATACGACACGGTCAGGTCCGGCAATGAGTTGGCCACGGCAGCGCGAATGTGGCAAAAAAGCGAAAAACGCTGAAAAAACAAGACCTGATCGTAACAAATGAGGCCTTGCCGCGCCTCACGGTGATACAGTTTCGGCCCCGAACCGGTGCTTTCGGCGCAACGGGCTGGCAAGAACACAACACTTGCCGGCCGCGCGCGAAAGGTAAACGGGAAACAGGAAGACGCCCGCCAGGGCCGCCGCGCCGCCCAAAACGGCCCGGTAGTCCCCGCGTCCAGCCTGTGCTGCCCCCGCAACGGTCCCCATGCGCGCAATGCGCGCGTGGCAGCCCGATACCGGCCAGTTCGATCGCCAGGATGCCTGTATGCGCCCCCGCCCTCCGGGCCGGCCGCGGACCCGGGCATCCTCCCCATCGTGAATGACCTGCGGGGTCGCGGGTCGCATCGAGGTTATGTAGATGAAAGCCCGCTCCATCCGGCGTTACGCCGGCGCCCTGCTCTGTTCCGCTCCGGCCATCGCCGCCGCCCAGCAAGCCACCCCCGCTACCCCTGAACTCGACAGCATCACCGTCACCGCCCAGCGCGTGCCGACGGATGGCCGCACGCTGCCGGTGTCCATCTCGGTCATCACCGCCCAGGACATCGCGGCCAGCAGCGCCCGCACCATGCAGGACCTGCTGTCGACGCAGGCCGGCATCAACCTGGTCAACACCACCGGTTCCAGCGACAACGCCATCGTCGACCTGCGCGGCTTCGGCATCACCGGCGCCAGCAATACGCTGATCCTGATCGACGGCGTAAAGCAGAACACCAACGACCTGTCGGCGCCCAGCCTGGGCGTGGTGCCGCTGGACCAGGTGGAACGCATCGAGATCGTGCGCGGCAGCGGATCCGTGCAATACGGCGGCGGCACCACCGGCGGCGTCATCAACATCATCACCAGGTCGGATTTCTCGAAGGAACCGGTGACCGCCCGCGCCACCGCCACCTTCGGCAGCTATGGCCTGCGCCAGTACGACGCCGCCGTCGCCATGAACAACGAAAAGGTGGGCATCGACGCCTACATGCAGTCGCTGCATTCCGACGGCTACCGCGACAATAGCGGCGAGCGCCGCGAAGGCGGCGGAGCCGGCCTCACGTTCCGCCACGGCGACGGCTCGATCCGCCTGTATGGCCGCACGACCTCGCAAAAGCTGGAACTGCCCGGTCCGCGCACGATCAACCCCACCACGGGCCTGAACGAGTTCGAGGACGACCCGCGTGGATCGAAGAACGACGTCGACTACGTCAAGACCACGACCACCACGTTCGGCTTGCAGCTGGAGCAGGCGATCGGCGCCGGCACCCTGTACGCCGACCTGTCCACCCGCGAAAAGAAGCTGAACGGCCTGACCTACGACGGCTTCGGCGACATCCTGCGCGACCAGAAGCTGGAAGAGAACATCGGCAGCGTGCGCTACCGCCTGCCCATCGACGGCGGCCACAGCCTCGTCTTCGGCGCCGACGCACAGGAAGCAAAGACGACGGCCGACCAGAACGCCTACTACGACTTCGAACCGTCCCAGTGGCAATCGCGCCAGCATCAGTACGGCGTGTTCGCCGAGGGCCAGATCCGCGCCACGGACAGCACGTACGTGACGATGGGCGTGCGCCGCCAGTACGCGTCGGACGACCTGGACGTGATTTCGGGCTCGGGCACCGCCTCGGACAGCAGCAACCACCTGACCGCCTGGCAGCTGGGCGTGCGTCAGGACCTGCCGGCCGGTTTCGGCCTCTATGGCAAGGTCGGACGCAGCTTCCGCCTGCCCAATGCCGACGAACTGCTGTCGGTCCAGTCGCCGCTGTCGCCCCAGACCTCCACCGACAAGGAAGTGGGCGTCACCTGGCAGTCTGACACCAGCAGCGCGCGCCTGTCGTATTTCCACTATGACCTGACCAACGAGATCCAGTACAACCCGCTGGCCGACGGCATGTGGGGTCCGGGCACCGGCGCCAACACCAACCTGGATCCGACCCGCCGCCAAGGCGTCGAGCTGGAAGGCCGCACCGCCCTGTCCCGCAGCGTGACCGTGGACGCCAACCTGACCTGGATGGAAGCGCAGTTCCGCTCCGGCACCTACGCCGGCGTGGACCTGGCGGGCAAGACCGTGCCGCTGGCCCCGAAATGGCTGGCCAACGCCGGCGTGACCTGGCGCCCCACCGACTCGTTCCTGTGGAACGTATCGGGGCAATACGTGGGCAAGTCGCGCATGGACAACGACCAGGCCAACCAGTTCGGCAAGGAACTGGACGCCTACGTGCTGTTCAACACGAAGGTGGCCTACAAGTTCACCCGCAACATCGAAGGCGCCCTGGGCGTGAACAACATCTTCGACCGCCAATACGCCACCTACGGCATCCGCGGCGGCAATGCGTCGTTCGAAATGCTGGGCCCTGTCGCCAACTACAGCCTGTACCCCGCTCCGGGCCGCAACTTCTACGCGTCGCTCACGCTGCGCTATTGATCCGGCCTTCCGATATAGTCGGCGTTTCGCGCCGACCATATCGAGACCCCGCATGACACCCGACCGCGCCCTGACAACCGCCGGCCTGGCGCTGATCCTGGCGCTGGGTCCGGCACTTGCCCGCGGCGCGCCGGACACCCCGGCACCGGCCATCCGGGTCCAGGACGACCGGGGCCGCAGCGTGGTCCTGGCCACGCCCGCCCGGCGCGCGGTCACCCTGGCCCCCCATGCCGCCGAACTCGTTTACGCCGCGGGCGCGGGCGCCTATCTCATCGGCACGGTCCGTGGCAGCGATTACCCGCCCGCCGCGCTCGCGCTGCCCGTCATCGGCGACGGCACGCAGCCCGACGCCGAACGCGTGGCCGCCGCCCGTCCCGACCTGCTGATCGCCTGGCAGCCCTCCGCCGCCGAACCGCTCGCCCGCGTAATGGACAAGCTGGGCATCCCCGTGTTCTACAGCGATCCGCTGACGCTTGCCGCCATTCCCGGCGCCGTGGAACGCATGGGCGCCCTGTTCGGCACCGAGCCCCAGGCGCGCGCCGCTGCGCGGGACATGCGCGCCCGGCTGGACGCCCTGCAGGCGCGCTATGCCAGCCGCCGGCCGGTGCGCGTCTTCGTGCAGGCCGGCCTGGACCCCATCTACACCCTGAACGACGCCAGCATCGTCAGCGACGCGCTGCGCATCTGCGGCGGCGTCAACGTCTTCGGCCAGGCGGCCATCGTCGCGCCGCAGGTCACCCTGGAAGGCGTGCTGGCGGCCCGTCCCGAGGCGGTGCTGGCCGGCGTTTCCCGCCCGGAAGACACGCAGAGCAACCTGGCCGCCTGGCAGGCGATGGGACTGCCCGCCGCCCGCCAGGGCCACGTGTACGGGGTCGACGCCGACGCCCTGTACCGGCCCGGGCCGCGGCTGATCGACGCGGCCGAGGCCATCTGCGCCGACCTGGACCGGCTGCGCTGACACGCCCGCGCCCTGCGCCTTCCTCAAATAGTGGAACGCGCGCCTGGCCCGGCCCGCCCTGCCGCCCGGCGTCGTGCTTTATCATTCGTCCAGTCCCGCGGGCCCCGCATCGTGCGCACCCGCCCTTTGAAGCACCGCCATGACCACACAAGACACTCTCACCATTGCCGGCCGCGCCTATTCGTCGCGCCTGCTCGTCGGCACCGGCAAGTACAAGGACTTCGAACAGACCCGCGCGGCGCTGGATGCCAGCGGCACGGAAATCGTCACCGTCGCCATCCGCCGCACCAATATCGGCCAGAACGCCGGCGAGCCCAACCTGCTGGACTACGTCCCGCCGTCCAGGTTCACGCTGCTGCCGAACACCGCCGGCTGCTACAGCGCCGACGACGCGGTGCGCACCCTGCGCCTGGCGCGCGAGCTGCTCGACGGCCACGACCTGGTGAAGCTGGAAGTGCTGGGCGATCCGCACACCCTGTTCCCCAACATGCCGGAAACTTTGAAGGCCACCAAGACCCTGGTGGACGACGGTTTCAAGGTCATGGTCTATTGCACCGACGACCCGATCCAGGCCCGCATGCTGGAAGACATGGGCGCCGTGGCCGTCATGCCGCTCGCGTCCCTGATCGGCTCGGGCATGGGCATCCTGAACCCCTGGAACCTGCGCCTGATCATCGATCAGGCCCGCGTGCCGGTCGTGGTGGACGCCGGCGTGGGCACCGCGTCGGACGCCGCCATCGCCATGGAACTGGGCTGCGACGCCGTGCTGATGAACACCGCCATCGCCGCCGCGCGCGACCCCATCCTGATGGCCAGCGCCATGAAAAAGGGCGTGGAAGCCGGCCGCGAGGCCTTTCTTGCCGGCCGCATGCCCAAGAAGCTGTACAGCGGCGCGCCCAGTTCGCCCACTGAAGGGCTGATCACCGCCGGCCCGGCCAAATGAGCTCGCGCCAGCAGGCCGCCGCCGGCCGCCCCATTCCCAACGCGCTGACGATCGCGGGCGTCGATCCTTCCGGCGGCGCCGGCATCCTGGCCGACGTCAAGGCCATGAGCGCGCTGGGCGCCTATGGCTGCGCCATCATCGCCGCCCTGACGGCCCAGAACACGAAAGGCGTGACCGGCATCTCGCCCGTCCCGCCCGCCTTCGTCGGCCTGCAGATCGATACGCTGTTCACCGACGTGCGCATCGACGCCGTCAAGATCGGCATGCTGGGCCAGCGCCCGGTCATCGAGGTGGTGGCCGAAAAACTGGCCAAGTGGACGCCGGCCCATGTGGTGCTGGATCCCGTCATGGTCGCCAAAAGCGGCGACCTGCTGCTGGAAAACGACGCCGTGGGCGCCATGCGCGAAGCCATGCTGCCCCAGGCCACCCTGCTCACGCCCAACCTGCCGGAGGCCGGCGTGCTGCTGGAAGAGCGGCCGGTCGAAACCGTCAAGGAAATGCGGCGCGTGGCCGAACGCCTGCGCAACAAGCTGGCGCATTCGGGCGAGCGCTGGGTGCTGGTCAAGGGCGGCCATCTGCCCGGCAACGAAACCATCGACCTGCTGCACGACGGCGACCGGATGATCGAACTGCCCGGCCACCGCATCGTAACGGTCAACACCCACGGCACCGGCTGCACGCTGTCCGCCGCGCTGGCCGCGTTGCTGCCGCAAATCGGGGACGTGCCGGAAGCCGCCAAGCGCGCCAAGGCCTACCTGACCGAGGCCATCCGCCATGCCGAGCGCCTGTCGGTGGGATCGGGCCATGGGCCGGTCCATCACTTCCACGGCTGGTGGTAGGCGCGAGGCGGCCGCTCTGCCACCCTACGCAAGACGGCGTCCCGCGGGGCGCCGTCTGCATTTCCGGGGCATGGCGCCCCGGCTGAAACAACTGCCGGCCGGCCACCCCGTCACAGGACGCTACGAATCGGTACAATGGGCTGTTGATTCCTCTGTTTTTTCTGACCGTCATGAACGCCTCGACCCTGCCCGACGTAGAACAAGCCCGCTTCAATATGGTGGAACAGCAGATCCGCCCGTGGGACGTCCTGGACGCCAACGTGCTGCAAGCGCTGTTCGATGTGCGCCGCGAACAATTCGTTCCGCCCGCCCTGCGCGCCCTGGCGTTTTCCGACCTGGAATTGCCGCTCGAGATCAACGCGGTCAATACGCGTCAGACCATGCTCGCCCCGAAGGTGGAAGCCCGCCTTGCGCAGGAACTGCTGCTGACCAAGTCCGACTGCGTGCTGGAAATCGGCACCGGCTCCGGCTACCAGGCCGCGCTGCTGGGCTACCTGGCGCAACAGGTCACGTCGGTCGAGATCGACAGCCGCCTGGTGACGTTCGCGCAGCAGAACCTGCAGATGAACAACGTCACCAACGTCAAGGTTGAAACCGGCGACGCCCGCAACGGCTGGGGCTCCACCGAATACGACGCCATCCTCGTCACGGGTTCCGTGCCGGTCGTGCCCGACGCGCTGAAGTACCAGTTGCGCGTGGGTGGCCGCCTGGTCGTGATCGTGGGCCAGACGCCCGTCATGACGGCCTGTCGCATCACCCGCACCACCGCCGCCAGCTTCGAAACCGTGAACCTGTTCGAAACGGTCATCAAGCCGTTGCGCGGCGTCACGGTATCCCAGTTCAAGTTCTAAACCCCCGGCCCTGCCGCCCCTCGCCCGGCCCGTCGACGGCCGGCGCCCCGCCCGGCGGCCTGGCGTATCGTTGAAAATCATGCGCGTCCGATCGCTTACGGCTTTACTGGTTTTTACCTGCGCCGCAAGCGCCGGGCCCATGAACGCCTCCGCGCAGAACCTCATCCAGGTCTGGCAGGCCGCGCTGGGCAACGATCCGACCTATGCCGCCGCCCGCGCCAACTACCGGGCCGGCCTGGAAAAAGAGCCCCAGGCCCGCGCGCTGCTGCTGCCGCTGATTTCCGCCGAGGCCGGCGGCGCCTACCAGGAAACCCGCAGCACCCGCGGCCTGAGCTACGCCTACAGCGGCGGGCGCGGCGTCTGGGATCTGGCGCTGACTCAGCCCTTGTTCGACTGGGGCCGCTGGCAGAATTTCGAGCAGTCCAAGCTTATCGTCGCCGACGTTGAAGTGCAGCTCCAGCAAGCCTTCCAGGATCTGCTCCTGCGCGTGGCGGACGCCTACTTCAACGTGCTGTACGCCCAGGACACGCTGACCGCCACCGAGGCCGAGAAGGCCGCCGTGGCCGGGCAGCTCGAATCGGCCAGGCGCAACTTCGAGCTGGGCAATTCCACCATCACGGATACGTATGAAGCGCAGGCGCGCTACGACCTGGTGGTGGCCCAGGAACTGCGCCTGCAGAACGACCTGGAAGTCCGCCGCGACGAGCTGGCCAAGATCATCGGCACGCAGCCCGGCGCCCTGGCCGAACTGCCCTACGGCGTGCAATTGCCCGCGCCGCAACCCGCCCGCGTCGCGGACTGGAGCAACCAGGCGGAATCATCCAGCCTGGAAGTGCTGCGCGCGCAGTTGCTGACCCGCATCGCCGGCCGCGAGATCCAGATCGCCAAGAGCGGCCACTACCCCACGCTGAACCTGCGCGCCACCAGTGGCAGCGCCAGCGACGCCGTCATGCGCAACGCGGCCCCCGGAAAGCCGATCGACAACACGATCGGCGTGGTGCTGTCGATCCCGCTGTATGCCGGCGGCGGCGTGTCCTCGCAAGTCACGGAAAAGGTCCAGCTGGAACAAAAGGCGCGGTACGACTTCGAAACGGCGCGCCGCCAGGCGGTTCAGGCGTCCCGCCAGTACTACACCGGCGTCACCAACGGCCTGGCCCGCATCCAGGCGCTGGAAGCCGGCGAGAAATCCAGCCGCGCCGCCGTGGAGGCCAACCGCACGGGCTACGAGGTGGGTGTGCGCATCAACCTGGACGTGCTCAATGCCCAGCAGCAGCTCTACGCCACCCAGCGCGACCTGGCCCTGGCGCGCTACAGCACGGTGCTGTCGGGCCTGCGCCTGAAAGCCACCGGCGGCATCCTGGCCGAAACCGATCTGGAAGCGATCAACCGCCTGCTGCGGGACCCGCGCTGAGCCTTCCGGCTGGCGGCACCCAACGAAAAGGCGGCCTCGCGGGCCGCCTTTTTTTGCTTCCGCAGAGCGTTCAGGCGCCTTGGATCTTCTTCACCAACGCCGTGGTCGACCGCTCGAACTCGAACGGAATCGCCACCGCGCGGCCGCCCCAGGTTTTCACCAGCGCGGTCTCGGGCAGCTTTTCCATGTCGTAGTCGCCGCCCTTGACGATCAGGTCGGGCTTGAGCTCGGCGATCAGCGCTTCGGGCGTGTCTTCATGGAAGGACGTGACGACAGTCACGAAGCCCAGCGCGGCCAGCAGCGCGGCGCGGTCTTCCATGCGGTTCAGCGGGCGTTCCGCGCCCTTGCCCAGGCGCCGCACCGATTCGTCGGTGTTCACCGCCACCACCAGGGTGGCGCCCAGTTGGGCGGCCTGATCCAGATACGTGGCATGGCCCCGGTGCAGGATGTCGAACACGCCATTGGTGAACACCAGCGGCCGCGGATAGCGGCCAGCGGCAACGGCGGCGACGCATTCGTCGCGGGTCAGGACCTTGGATTCGAAACGGGCGGTGGACATGCGGCGATTATATTGGCTGTCAGGCCCCGCCCAGGATGATCTGCTTTTCCTTGGGCACCAGCAGCGCCGTCATTTCCTTGCGGTAGCGGTTCAGGTCCTTCACCGATTCAAAGCTGCGGTCCATCAGCTTGGACAGGATGTGCAGGATGCGGCTGGCGACCTTCTGTTCCCAGACGCCGTCAAAGCGGATCTGCGTGTCCAGCCAGTGTTCCAGCCAACCCGGCTCCGGCAGGCGCGATTGCACCGTGTCGTTGGGGAACAGATCTTTGTTCACATGCAGATTGGTCGGGTGCAGGGCCTGCTGCGTGCGCCCGGCGGACGCCATCAGCACGCCGATCTTCGAGAACGCCAGGCGCGCCTGCTCGCTGGTGTCCTGGCCGCGGTCATGGAGCGCGCGGCGCATGTACTGCAGGTACGCGCCCGCGTGGCGGGCCTCGTCCTGCGCGACCGTCTTGTAGATGGCCTTGATGACCGGTTCCGTGTGCCATTCGGCGGCGCGGCGGTACCAGTGGTTCAAGCGGATTTCGCCGCAGAAATGCAGCATCAGCGTTTCCAGTTCGGGGGCCGCGTCGAATTCGAAGCGCACGTTGTGCAGTTCTTCTTCGGTGGGCACCAGATCCGGGCGGAAGCGGCGCAGATATTCGATCAGCACCAGCGAATGCTTCTGTTCTTCAAAGAACCACACCGACATGAACGCGCAGAAATCGCTGTCGCCGCGATTGTCGCGCAGGAACATTTCGGTGGCCGGCAATGCCGCCCATTCGGTGATGGCGTTCATTTTGATCGTGTGCGCCTGCTCGTCCGAGAGCTTGCTGCGGTCAAAATCATCCCAGGGGATGTCATGAGCCATGTTCCAGCGTACGGCTTCCATGGTCTTGAAGAGTTCAGGATAAAGCATGTTCTGCCCTTGTATTCGTCCCGCTTGTGGGGCTGTGAAAATTAACGGATGGCGCGCGCGTCTTATCGGCATGGTCGCTGCATTCATCCACCGCAGCGCTATTTTTCGCCGTCTCCCGCGAAGCTATGATGACCGTTTCATGAATGAAACATGACAGGAATCATCTAGATCATCGCGCCGCCTATCGGGTCAGGGCCCATATCGCAACCCCGATCGCCAGCGCCAGCACCCCAACCAGCGCTGCAACCAGCCGGTTGTTCTGCTCCTGCGCCCGCCGCAACTGAATCATCTCGGCCAGCAACGCGGGCGAGACATTGGGGCGGTTCAGGTGGTCGTGAACCAGCCTGGGCAGGGCCGGCAGCATTTGCGACCACTGCGCAGCCTCCTTTTCCAGGCTTTGGCGCAGCCCCTTGAATCCGACACGCTGACGCATCCAGCGTTCCAGATAGGGCTTGGCGGTTTTCCAGAGATCCAGGTTGGGATCGAGCTGGCGGCCCAATCCCTCGACGTTGAGCAGCGTCTTCTGCAGCAGCACCAACTGCGGCTGGATCTCCACATTGAAGCGGCGCGAGGTCTGGAACAGCCGAAGCAGCACCTGCCCCAGCGAGATCTCGGACAACGGCCGGTCGAAGTACGGTTCGCAGACGGCGCGCACCGCGCCCTCCAGCTCTTCCTCGCGCGTGTCGCGGGGCACCCAGCCCGATTCGATGTGCAGTTGCGCCACGCGGCGGTAATCGCGGTGGAAAAAGGCCAGGAAATTCTGCGCCAGGTAATTCTTGTCGAACTCGGACAGCGAACCCACGATGCCGAAGTCCAGCGCGATATAGCTGCCCAGCGTGCCGGGCCGATCGGACACGTAGATGTTGCCCGGGTGCATGTCGGCGTGGAAGAAGCCGTCGGTGAACACCTGCGTGAAGAAGATCTCGACGCCGGTGCGCGCCAGCGTCGGGATATCGATGCCGGCCTCGCGCATGCGCTGGACCTGGCCCACCGGCATGCCGTACATGCGCTGCATGGTGAACACGGTGGAGGCCGTGTATTCCCAGATCACCTCGGGCACGATCAGCATGTCGCCGCGGCCGGATTCCGGGCCGAAGTTGCGGCGCAGCTGGCTGCAATTGGAGGCCTCGCGCACCAGGTCCAGCTCATCGTGCAGGTATTTGTCGAACTCGGCCACGACCTCGCGCGGCTTCAGGCGGCGGCCATCCGCGCCCAGGCGCTCGATGATGCGCGCCACGATCTTCAAGAGCGACAGGTCTTTCTCGATGATGCTCAGCATGCCCGGCCGCAGCACCTTCACGGCGACCTCGCGGCCATCGTGCAGCACCGCGAAGTGGACCTGGGCGATCGAGGCCGAGGCGATGGGGTCCACGTCGAACTGCGCAAACAGTTTTTCGGGGGGAGCGCCCAGCGCGGCCTCGATGCAGGCGGCGGCCTGCGCGGACGGAAAGGGGGGCACGCGGTCCTGCAGCAGGGCCAGTTCGTCGGCGATATCCGCGGGGATCAGGTCCCGCCGGGTGGACAGCACCTGTCCGAACTTGACGAAGATGGGGCCCAGCGATTCCAGCGCCAGGCGCAGGCGCCGGCCGCGCGGGGCGCGCGGGCGGGTGCCCAGGCGGATGACGCGCAACAGGCAGGTGGCCAGCGGGTGATTCAGGCTGGAGAGCACCAGCTCATCCAGGCCATAGCGCAGAGAGACGACGATGATGCGAAGCAGGCGCAACAGGGGGAACATGGATCAGGCGCCCCGCTTTGCGGCGGCCGTGGCCAGCCGGGTTTGCAGGGCCGTCGCCGAACGCGCCAGCGCGTCGGCGCGGGCGTTCAGTTCCGCCAGGTCCAGGCGCCACTGCTCCAGGGCCGGCCGGCCCGTCAGCACACCGCTCTCTTCAGCCAGGTATTCCGAGACGTTCTCCGCCAGGCGCTGTCCGGCCGTGCGCGCGCTGCCGGCCACCGCGCGGGCGCCACCCAGGAGGCGCAGCGCGGCGATGTCGCCCACCAGGCGGGCCAGCGCGTCTTCGGGATCCCAGCGCAGTTGCTTGGACAGGTCCGCCACCACCTGCGCCAGCGCCGCGTCGCCGGAGATATGCGTGGCTTCGGCGAAGTCTGGGGTCTGGCGATCCGCGCCCAGGCGAGGCAGCGGCAGTTTTTCGGGCGCGACGGTCAGGGTCACGTCGGGCACCACGGCGGGATCGGCCTGGTCCGCCAGCCCCTCGCTGTCGATCGACAGCCCGAGCGTGAAGCCGCCCAGCGCGAAGCGCACCGTCTTGCCGGCGTGCCGGGCCAGGCGCTCGCGCGCCCAGTCCTCACGCCGCAACAGGGCGTTGAGCGCGCTTACAGCCAACCGCGTTGGAGTGGGCAGGAACGGAAAAGGCAGCATGACGGTTGCGACGGCCCGGATGGACGGGTTGCCGAAGTTGATGGGTAAATCGGGAGTGTAACGGGTTAGATCGGAGCGTGTTTTGTCGAGGCACATGGAAAAACCGGCCCTTGAGGGGCCGGTTCAAGCGGATGCCTGACGGCACCCCCAACGGAGACGGGTCAAGCCAGTCCGCCAGGCTTAGCTGGCTTGGTCCACCGGAATCTGCTGGATGCCGGCCAGCAACCAGCCGCCATTGGCCGGCTTGAACAGGTTCCAGACCTCTTCGAAGCGGAAGGCTTCGGCGCCGGGCGCCTCGCGCAGCATGCCGGAGAAGCGCACGCTGGCCAGGTGGCCGTCGGACACCGTTTCGATGCCCAGCATTTCGGCGTTCAACAGCACCACTTCGGTCTTGTTGGGCGCCGCGCCGCGCTCGGCCAGTTGCGGCTTGAGCTCGGTGATCAGGTCATCGGTCAGGAAGTCGCGCAGACCATCGGTGCTGCCGCTGTCCCAGACGGCCTGGATGCGGACGAACTGTTCCTTGGCTTGCTTCAGGAAGTTCGGCGTATCGAAATCGCCGGGCACGAACCAGTTGTTGTCCTCGCCAGCCTTGGGCAGCACGGCCGGGGGAGCCACGGGCGCGGCGGCCGGAGCCGCGGCGGCGCCCGGCTGCAGCGATTCGCGCCACATCGGCTGCTGTTGCTGCTGGCCCGAAGCGTTGTTGGCACCGTTGAACGCGCCCTGCGTGGCAGCGCGCGGACCGGCACCGCGCAGGCGGCGGACGATGAACATGATTGCGAAGACGACCAGGCCGATCAGCAGCGCGGACGACAGGAATTCCATCAAAGCGCCCGACAGGCCCATGCTGGAAAGCAGCGCGGCGATACCCAGACCGGCGGCGATGCCGGCGATGGGGCCGAGCCAGCGCGAAGCGCCGCTCTTGGCGGCGGCGCCCGCGGCACCGGCCGTGGCCGCGCCGGCGGCTGCCGGAGCGGCGCTGGCGCCAGCCGTATTGTTGGCGGCGGCCGGAGGCGTGGTGGCCTGGCGTTGCGTGGTCACGTTGGAGGATTGGCGGCCGACGCTGCTGCCGCCACCCGCACGGCGGGCTTCGGCGTCAAACGACGCCGTCACCAACGCCGCGCCGGAAACGGCAATGAGCGCCGCGGCGACAAACCGCGAAAGACAGAATTTGGTCATAGGTTTGCTCCCTCGTACTCGCGCCCCCGCTGCCCCGAGCAACGGGAGGGTCCCACGAACAGCAGGACCATCTGCGCGACTTTTCTTACAATAATCTGAATGACGTAAGAATAACGGACAAGACGCCGCCCCACAAGTTCCCCGTGGGAGAGCGAAACATCCCGTGGACGGCCCCGCCGTCAGCCCAGGCGCACGCCTTCATGCAAGGCGGCGATGCCGGCGGTCAGGTTGAAGTACTGCACCCGTTCCAGGCCGGCGGTGCGCAGCATGTCGGCCAGGGTTTCCTGGTCGGGATGCATGCGGATGGATTCCGCCAGGTAGCGGTAGCTGGCCTCGTCGTTGGCGATCTTCTTGCCCAGCCAAGGCAGCACGTTGAAGGAATACCAGTCGTAGGCGGGCGACAGCGGCTTGGCCACGCGCGAGAATTCCAGCACCAGCAGCTTGCCGCCCGGCTTGAGCACCCGGGTCATTTCGGCCAGGGCGCGGTCCTTGTGAGTCATGTTGCGCAGGCCGAAGGCCACGCTGACGCGGTCGAAGTAACCCGACGGGAACGGCAGGCGTTCGGCATCGCACACAGCGGCGGGCACCAGCAGCCCGGCGTCGGTCAGGCGGTCGCGGCCCACGCGCAGCATGGAATCGTTGATGTCGGTCAGCCAGACTTCGCCCGTGGGGCCGGCGCGCTTGGCGAAGGCACGGGCCAGATCGCCCGTGCCCCCCGCGATGTCCAGCACCTTCATGCCGGGGCGGATGGCGGCGCGGCCGATGGTGAACGCCTTCCATACGCGGTGCAGGCCCGCCGACATGAAGTCGTTCATGACGTCGTAGCGCTGGGCGACCGAGTGGAAGACTTCAGCGACCTTGCGGGCCTTTTCGCCTTCCGGCACCGACTGGAAGCCGAAATGTGTCGATGGCGAGGCGGAGTCCGCGGATTGTTGCGATTCGGAGGGGTTTTGCATGGTGAATTCCCGATATATCGTTCAATGGTAGCCTATCGGGCAACCGGGCGCGGCCGCTCGGCGCCACAGATAGCACGCTGCGGTCACATACCTGAAATATTGCGGCCATACTATCGCAATGTTCGCGCCGCGCCGGCGCTCCGAAGTGTGCCAAATTCGACATGTCCAGCACCATCCTCGTCGTCGAAGACGAACCCGCAATCCAGGAACTGATCGCCGTCAACCTGTCCTTCGCCGGGCACAAGGTGCTGCGCGCCTTCGACGCCGACCAGGCCCAGACGCTGATCCGCGCCGAACTCCCCGATCTGATCCTGCTGGATTGGATGCTGCCCGGCACGTCCGGCCTGGCCATGGCGCGCAAGCTGCGCAACGACGAGCGCACCCGCGCCGTTCCGGTCATCATGCTGACCGCCAAGGGCTCCGAGCAGGACAAGGTGGACGGCCTGGAAGCCGGCGCCGACGACTACATCACCAAGCCGTTTTCCCCCAAGGAGCTGATGGCGCGCATCAAGGCCGTGCTGCGCCGCCGCGCCCCCCAGCTTACCGACGACGTGATCGACGTGGGCGGCCTGAAGCTGGACCCCGTCACGCACCGGCTGTCGGGCAACAGCCAGTCGCTGCAGATCGGCCCCACCGAATTCCGCCTGCTGCACTTCTTCATGACGCACCCCGAGCGCGTGTTCTCCCGCTCGCAGCTCCTGGACCAGGTCTGGGGCGACCACGTGTTCGTGGAAGAGCGCACGGTCGACGTCCATATCCGCCGCCTGCGCAAGGCGCTGGAACCCAGCGGCCACGATGCGCATGTGGAAACGGTCCGCGGCAGCGGCTACCGGTTTACGGCACAGCTTCCGACGCGGTAAAACTCCCGCACGATGATCTGGCTGCGCACACTTTTCCTGGTCGCCCTGTGGGCGGTGATTGCATTACTGGCGCAATGGCTCATTGGAGATCCGGCGGGCTGGATAGTGTTTTCGGCCGCGCTGGCCGCCATGCTGCTCTGGCGCAGTTGGCGGCTGACGCTGGTTTCCCACTGGGCCAGCCACCCGGACACCTCTCCTCCCGCCTCCGTCGGGCCCTGGGACGACATCCTCGCCCCGCTGTACCGCTACACCCGGGCCCGCGCCCGCGAACTGACTGAAACCCGCGACACCATGCAGGGCATGCTGGCGGCCGCCCAGGCGCTGCCGGACGGCGCGGTGACCCTGAATGAAGACTTCCAGATCGACTGGTGCAACCGCATGGCGCGCCAGCACCTGGGCCTGCGCCTGCCCGCGGACCGCGGCCACAACCTGCTGAACCTGCTGCGCGCGCCGGAGTTCGTGGAATACGCCCACCGTCCGTCCTGGCCCGAACCCATCCTGGTGCGGCTGGGCCAGCAAGGCCAGGAGCGGCTGATGATGATGCAGTTGACGGCCTACGCCAGCAATCAGCGCCTGCTCATCACGCGCGACGTCACGCAGATCGAACGCCTGGAAACCACGCGCCGCGACTTCGTCGCCAACGTCTCGCACGAACTGCGCACGCCCCTGACCGTGCTGGCGGGCTTCCTGGAAACGCTGCGCGACATGCCGACCGACGCGCTGCCCCCGGAGCAGCGCTCGCAGTACATCGACATGATGCACGAGCAGGCCCAGCGCATGCAGGCCATCGTCGAAGACCTGTTGACCCTGTCCACGCTGGAATCGTCGCCGGGCAGCGATCCCCGCGCCATCAACATGGGCGCGCTGCTGCAAAAGGCGCGCCAGCAGATCGAGGCGCTGTCGGGCGGCCGCCATGTGCTGGAATGGCACATCGACGAAAGACTGGACGTGCTGGGCGCCGAGACCGAACTGACCTCCGCGCTGTCCAATCTGCTGACCAATGCGGTGCGCTACACGCCTGACGGCGGCACCATCACCGTGCGCTGGGCGCGCGAGCCCAACGGCGGCGCCCGCTATAGCGTCCAGGACACGGGCATCGGTATTCCCGCCCGCCATCTGCCGCGCCTGACCGAGCGCTTCTACCGCGTGGACCGCGGCAGGTCGCGCGCGGTGGGCGGCACCGGCCTGGGGCTGGCGATCACCAAGCACATCGCCATGCGTCACGACGCCGAGTTGCTCATCACCAGCGAGCCGGGCAAGGGCAGCGTCTTTTCCCTGCGCTTTCCGCCCGACCGCATCGCCCTCGACGAAGCCGCCTGACCCCAAGTGGCCTGTCCCACGCGAGGCGGCCCGATGCCGAGTTGCCCGATCCCCAGCGAGCCGGCCTGATCCGGTTGCCCGCGGGCGACGCGGCATTCGCGCGGCGCGGGCGGCGCGGATGGTAAATTTTTGGCCATGCGCATCCTGGTCATCGAAGACGAACCCAAACTGGCCGACTACCTCAAGAAGGGACTGTCGGAGCAAACCCACGTCGTGGACGTGGCCCGCGACGGCGTGGACGGCCGCCACCTGGCGCTGGAAGGCGCCTACGACCTGATCGTGCTGGACGTCATGCTGCCCGGCCTGGACGGCTTCGAGGTCCTGTCGGCCGTGCGCGCGCGAAAAGACACCCCGATCCTGATGCTGACGGCGCGCGACGCCGTCGAGGACCGGGTGCGCGGCCTGGAGGGCGGCGCCGACGATTACCTGGTCAAGCCCTTCGCGTTTTCGGAACTGCTGGCCCGCGTGCAGGCGCTGCTGCGCCGCGGACGTTCCCAGGAGCCCACGCTGCTGCGGCTGGCCGACCTGGAACTGGACCTGGCGCGCCGTCGGGCCCAGCGCGGCGGCCAGCGGCTGGACCTGACCGCCAAGGAATTCAGCCTGCTGGCGCTGCTGTTGCGCCGCCAGGGCCAGGTGCTGTCGCGCACCACCCTGGCCGAACAGGTCTGGGACATGAATTTCGACAGCGACACCAACGTCATCGACGTTGCCGTCCGGCGGCTCCGGGGCAAGCTGGACGATCCTTACGACGCCAAGCTGCTGCACACCGTGCGCGGCATGGGCTATGTACTGGAATCCCGCCCCGCATGAAGCCGCCCCGCGTGCGGTCCATGCAGGCGCGGCTGACGCTGCTGCTGGGCGCCATTGCCCTGCTGGTGTCCAGTCTGGCGGGCGCCACGCTGTTCTGGGCGCTCAAGCGCGAAGTGGAGCGCCAGGAGATCACCGAGGTCAGCGGCAAGCTCGAACTGATCGACCACCTGATCGACATGCAGAACAGCGCCAGCGGCCTGCAGGACCTGGCCGCCACCTTCGACGAGATGCGGACCGGGCAGGGCCAGCTCGGCATCTGGATCGTGGACGCGGGCGGCCAGGCCGTCTACGGCGGCCCCGCCCCCGCCACGCTGGAGACCGCGGACGGCAATCAGGTCGTGCTGCAGACCCAGGACGGCGTCCGCATGCGCGGCCTGCGGGTCGCCATGAACGACCGCATCCTGCCGGGCGCGCAGCTCACCGTGGCGGTCAGCACCCGCACCAGTTCGCAGTTTCTCTACGCCTACGGCACCGCGCTGCTGCTGATCTGCGCGCTATGGGTGGGCGCCACGGTGGTATTGGCGGCCTGGGCCGTGCGGCGCAGCATGGCGCCGGCGCGCCGGCTTTCCGGGCAGGCCGCGCGCATCCAGCCCGATAACCTGGCGCGGCGCCTGCCGCTCGAAGACACCGACCGCGAACTGCATGAGCTGGTGCGCTCCTTCAACCGCACGCTGGACCGGCTGCAGGCGGCCTATCAGCAGATGGAGGGCTTCAACGCCGACGTGGCGCACGAGCTGCGCACCCCGCTGGCGACACTCATCAACGGCACGCAGGTCATGCTGTCCTCGCCGCGCCATGCGGCGGAACTGCGCGACGCGCTGGAATCCAACCTGGAAGAGCTGGAAGACCTGAAGACCCTGGTCAACGACATGCTTTTCCTGGCCCGCGCCGACCGCGGCGAACGCGCCGCCGACCTGGCGCCGGTGTCGCTGGCCGCCGAAGCCCGGCGCGTGGCGGAATACTACGAAGCCACGCTGGAGGAGCACGGTGTGCAGCTGCGCTGCGAGGGCGACGCCACCGTGGCCGCCAATCCGGGCCTGGTGCGCCGCGCCCTGGCCAACCTGATTTCCAACGCCATCAAGGCCACCCCCCGGGGCCGCGAGATCGTGCTGGCCTGCTCTGCGTCCCGCGCCGGGGCCCGGGTCGAAGTCCGAAACCCCGGTGCGCCCATTCCGCCCGCCGACCTGCCCCGCATCTTCGATCGCTTCTTCCGCTCCGGCCAGGCCCGCGCGCCGCGCAGCGAAGGCCACGGGCTGGGACTGGCGATCGTGCGCGCCATTGCGCGCATGCATGGCGGCGATGTCGACGCCAGGTCGGACGCCACCGGCGGCACCGTGGTCGGCATCACCCTGAGAGGGGCCGACGCCCCCGCCAACTCCGCGAACATTACAGAAACGTAATCTGCGCGACAGGATCGGGTCACCCGGCTTTTCCTAAAGTGTCTTCACGGTCACTCCCTGAAAGGATCCACGTGAAGAGCACATTGCTACGCATCACCCAAGCCGCCGCCCTGGCCCTTACGCTGTCCGCCGGCGCCGCATACGCCGCGGGCGATCATGCCGGCCACGCCATGCCGGCCGCTTCCACCCCCATCGGCAAACCGGGAGACGCCGCCCGCGTCACGCGCACGATCGACGTCGACATGTCTGACGCCATGCGCTTTACTCCCGCGAGCATCGAGGTCAAGGCCGGGGAAACCGTGCGCCTGAACGTGCGCAACTCCGGCAAGATCCGCCATGAGCTGGTGCTTGGCACCGACGCCGACCTGAAATCGCATTACGACATGATGATGAAGGACCCCGGCATGCGTCACGAGGAAGCCAACGCGGTATCGCTCGAAGCCGGCAAGAGCGGCCAGATCGTGTGGCGCTTCGACAAGGCGGGCAAGGTGTCCTTCGGCTGCCTGGAGCCCGGCCACTACACCGCCGGCATGAAGGGCTCGGTGTCGGTGCTCTGACATGACGACATCTCCTCCCCCTGGCCGTCGGCGCTTCGTGCAGGGCCTGGCCGCCGGCGGCGCGCTGGCGGCGCTTGGCGGCTGGCGCGTGGCGCTGGCGCGCGAGCACACGGCGCCGGCCGCCGAACTGCGCGGCACCGAATTCCACCTGGAGATCGGCGAGACCCCCGTGAACTTCACGGGCGCCGCGCGCATCGGCACCACGGTTAACGGGCAGCTGCCCGCGCCGTTGCTGCGCTGGCGCGAGGGCGATACGGTGACCTTGCATGTCACCAACCGCCTGCGCGAACAGACATCCATCCACTGGCACGGCATCCTCCTGCCCACCGAGATGGACGGCGTGCCGGGCCTGAGCTTTCCCGGCATCGATCCGGGCCAGACATTCACCTACCGCTTCGATGTCCGTCAAAGCGGCACGTACTGGTATCACAGCCACTCGGGCTTCCAGGAGCAGACCGGCCTGTACGGCGCCATCGTCATCGATCCGCGCCACCGCGACCCCATCGCGTCCGACCGCGACTACACCGTGCTGCTGTCCGACTGGACGGACGAAGACCCGATGCGCCTGTTCAACAAGCTGAAGGTGATGCCCGACTACTACAACCGCATCCAGCCCAGCATCCAGAGCCTGGCGGCCGACGCCCGGGAAAAGGGCTGGCGCGGCGCGCTGTCCGAACGCCTGATGTGGGAACAGATGCGCATGAACCCGTCAGACCTGGCGGACGTGTCAGGCTCGACCTACACCTTCCTCACCAACGGTGCCACGCCGGCGGGCAACTGGACCGGGCTGTTCAAGCCGGGCGAGCGCATGCGCCTGCGCTTCATCAACGGATCGGCGATGACGTACTTCGACGTGCGCATCCCCGGCTTGCAGATGACGGTCGTGGCCGCCGACGGGCAGGATGTAAGGCCCGTGGACGTCGAGGAATTCCGCATCGGCGTGGCGGAAACCTACGACGTGATCGTCGAACCACGGGAAGCGCGCGCCTACACCATCTTCTCCCAAGCCATGGACCGCTCCGGCTACGCGCGCGCCACGCTGGCGCCGCGCGCCGGCATGCAGGCCGAGGTGCCGGCGGTGGACCGCGTGCAGCTGCTGGGCATGATGGACATGGGCATGGCCCACGACATGGATGGCGGCCACGACATGGCGGGCATGCAGGACGGCGCGGCCGCCGGCGCGATGAACCACGCCGCCATGCCGGGCATGGACCACGGCGGCGTCCACGGCTCCGGCGCGGAGCAAGGCGGCATGATCGAGGTCAGGCACCCCTATGCTGCCGAGCGCGGCGTGGGCAACTCGATGCTGCCAGACGTGGTGTCGACGCGGCTGGACGATCCGGGCGTCGGCCTGCGCGACAACGGCCGCCGCGTGCTGACCTACGCGGACCTGCGTTCCATGCGCGAACCGGACGACAACCGTCCGCCCTCGCGCGAGATCGAGCTGCACTTGACGGGCAACATGGAACGCTACATGTGGTCGTTCAACGGCGTGAAATTCTCGGACGCCAAGCCCATCGTGCTGCGCTATGGCGAGCGGGTGCGCTTCGTTCTGGTCAACGACACGATGATGACGCATCCGATCCACCTGCACGGACTGTGGAGCGACCTTGAATCGCCCGACGGCGCGTTCCAGGTGCGCAAGCACACGATCACGCTCAATCCGGCGCAGCGCCTGAGCTATCGCGTCAGCGCCGATGCGCGCGGGCATTGGGCCTACCACTGCCATCTGCTGTATCACATGGAGGCCGGCATGTTCAGGGCGGTCGTGGTGGAGTAAATAATGAAACCGAAGAATCCCCGACATGCGCTGCTGGGCGCCTGCGCCATCGCAATGACACTGGCCGGCCCCGTATCGTGGGCGCAATCCGCCGGCATGGACCATGGATCGATGGGCCACGGCACCGCCCCGGCCACCGGCGCGCCACCCGTGGGCAGCCTGCCCGCCAGCGACGGCGCGGGCGAGCGGGGCTATGACAGCTATGGCATCCATCCCCACATGATGGACAACGCGCCCACCTGGCAAGTGCTGTTCGACAAGTTCGGCGCCGCCCGCAATCGCGATGGCCAGAACGCGCTGGAATGGGACGGCCGCTACTGGTTCGGCACCGCCGCCAACCGGCTGGTGGTCAAGAGCGAGGGTGAACGAGAAAGCGGCGGCGGCTCGGACGGCAAGGTGGAAGCCTTCTGGAGCCACGCCGTGTCGCCGTTCTGGGACCTGCAGCTGGGCGCGCGCCGGGACATCGGCACGGGCCCCAAGCGCAACTGGGCCGCCATCGGCATCGAAGGCGTGCTGCCCTACAACATCGAACTGGAGACCACCGCCTACGCCGGTCCGTCCGGCCGCACCGCGCTGGCGCTGAAGGCCGAATACGATCTGCTGCTGACCCAGCGGCTGATCTTCACGCCCGAGCTGGAGGCCAGCCTCTATGGCAAGGACGACCCGGCGCGCGGCATCGGTTCCGGCCTGTCGCAGGGCGCGCTATCGCTGCGGCTGCGCTATGAGGTCACGCGCGAATTCGCGCCCTATGTTGGCGTATCCTTTGAACGCAAGTTCGGCCAAACCGCACGCTACGCGGCCGATGCCGGCGAAGGGCGGTCCCAGGCCGCCATCATCGCGGGCGTCCGCTTCTGGTTCTGACCCGATTCTGGTTCTGACCCTTCAGGGCCCGCGCCCCGCAAGGACTCACGTTTTCTGTACGGAGCATCATGAACGTTTCCCGTCTTACGCGCCGCCTGCTTATCGCCGCGGCCCTGTGCGCCCCCGTCTATGCCACCGCGCAGACGCCCGTCAAGGTGGAAGTCTGGAAGACGCCCACCTGCGGCTGCTGCGAGGACTGGGTCAAGCACATGCGCGACAACGGCTTCGCCGTCACCACGCATGACGTCCAGGACACCGGCCCCATCCGCCGTAACGCGGGCATGGCGGACTACGGCTCCTGCCACACGGCCATGGTCGACGGCTATGCCGTCGAAGGCCACGTCCCGGCCAGCGATGTGCGCCGGCTGCTGCTGGAAAAGCCCCACGCGGCGGGCCTGGCCGCGCCGGGCATGCCGCTGGGGTCGCCCGGCATGGATGGCCCGGAATACGGCGGCCGCAAGACCCCGCACGATGTGGTGCTGGTGGATAAGCAGGGCCAGTCCAAGGTCTTCCAGGCCTACCGCTAGGCGCGCGCGCTGGCCGCGGCGCTCGCCGCCGCGCTAGCCGCCGCGCTGAAACAATTCATCCACACCGGCTCAATGGCTA
>RCUK01000539.1_pt1 | contig 32491 bp, 23 predicted proteins | sample 2166381 | NCBI WGS metagenome assembly RCUK01 (sample SAMN09932809, study PRJNA488358) | compost metagenome | isolation source: compost soil in an enriched community | place: Germany: Experimental Botanical Garden | reverse complement strand
AAACTTTTTCCTGTTTAGGCTAACCAAATTATTTGCATAGTCCACAACTTTTGAACATGATCCCTTTTCCGCTTGATCCTTAAACTCTCCTCCACAAAGATTGCTGCAGATAGCAGAAAATACCCTGAAAACAAAAAAAGCAGCTCTTTTCAGAACTGCTTTTAAAACTCGGGGTGGCTGATGGGGCTCGAACCCACGACCCTCGGCACCACAAACCAATACTCTAACCAACTGAGCTACAGCCACCGTGTTTTTTTTGATGTCACAAAAGTACGACTTTTAACATTCCCTGCAAATATTTTTGCTAAAGTTTTTACAACAAATTTTTAATTCCTTAACATTCAATTGTTTGAATTTGAAAAAAAAATTCAGCAACAGATAAGACAAGCTATTTTGGCGTTAAAAACATAACTTTACGGCGTTTATGATCGAAATTTACACAGACGGAGCAGCCAGTGGAAACCCCGGACCAGGTGGTTGGGGTACTATTTTAAGGGCCGGACAACATTACAAAGAGTTAAGCGGCGGTTTCAGGATGACCACCAATAACCGCATGGAACTCCTTGCCGTAATTAAAGGTTTAGAAGCACTTAAAAGCTTAAACCAGCAGGTTACGGTTTTCTCCGATTCTAAGTATGTTGTAGATGCGGTAGAAAAAAAATGGGTATTTGGCTGGGTAACCAAAAATTTCAAAGACAAGAAAAACAAAGATCTATGGTTGCGTTTCCTAGAACTTTATAAACTTCATAAAGTGAAATTCGTGTGGATTAAAGGTCACAACGACCACCCGGAGAATGAGCGTTGCGACCGTTTAGCGGTTTTTGCCTCACAAGACAAACAAAATCTTGCTATCGATACCGTATTTGAAGTAGAAAGAGCTAAGGGTAGCTAGTCAATTCCGCCTACCACTCCCAGATCCTGCAGTGTGTTTTCTACCTTTGCTTCAAGCGAAATTGATTTGGCCGTATATAAAAGCATCATTTCTTCCGCTTTGGCTACCATATTTTTCGACCCGATAAATACAGGTACCCGTTGGTGCAGTTCAGTTGGCTGAATATCCAATATCCGGTCGAAACCTGTACTGGCCTTCCCTCCTGCCTGCTCAATAATAAAAGCCATAGGGTTGCACTCATAAAGCAAACGCAGTTTTCCCTTAGGCGAGCGCGCAGTTGTAGGATAGATATAAATTCCACCTTTGATTAAATTGCGGTGAATATCGCCCACCATCGAACCAATATAACGCGAGGTATAAGGGCGTTTGGTAGCCTCATCCTCTACCTGGCAGTATTTGATATATTTTTTAACCCCGTCCGGAAAATGTACATAGTTCCCCTCGTTTACCGAGTACATGTAGCCGGTTTCGGGTATTTTCATTTGAGGGTGCGAAAGACAGAACTCACCGATTGATGGATCCAGCGTAAAACCGTTAACTCCCTTTCCTGTAGTGTACACGAGCATAGTCGATGAGCCATAAATAACATAGCCCGCAGCAACCTGCTCGGTACCTTTTTGCAGTACATCGGCTAAACTGGCCCTGCCTTCTACCGATTTTCTCCTGTAAATCGAAAAAATAGTACCCACGGCAACATTCACATCAGTATTGGACGAGCCATCCAGCGGATCAATACACACAATGTATTTTGCATTTTGCGAAACCGGCGAATCAATGTGGATAATTTCATCTTCCTCCTCAGTGGCTACAATACAACATTCGCCCCCACTGGTTAAAGCAGCGATAAACTGCTCGTCAGCATACACATCCAGTTTCTTTTGTTCTTCACCCTGAATATTGGTTGTGCCCATATCCCCCAGGATATCAACCAAACCCGCCTTGTTAATTTCGCGGTTAACGATTTTTGCAGCAATACCAATATCCCGCAGCAGCCTCGAAAGTTCGCCTTTGGCATAGGGAAAATCTGCCTGTTTTTCTATAATAAATTGTCCTAGTGTTTTAACGCCACAAACCATGCTTAGTGTATATTTTACATTATCTACCCGATAACTCTATAACCTCTAAGGTATGAATATTTTCATCAGTAATGCAAAAGCGGATCAAGGTTCTCACTTTCTGCCAACCGTGTTTTCCCGCTGCTCCGGGGTTTATATGCAAACATTTTAGCTTTTCATCGAACATCACTTTCAAAATATGCGAGTGCCCTGTGATAAATAATTTCGGAGGGTTAGTGTATATTTCAGGCTTTACTAAAGATGAGTATCTCCCTGGATATCCGCCAATATGTGTCATCCATACATCTACCCTTTCGCAGCTAAATCGATTTTTCTCAGGAAATTCATTTCTGATCTCCGCATCATCTATATTCCCAAACACACCACGCAAAGGTTTAAAAGCGGCCAAAGGGGCGGCAACATCCGGACCAAAATCACCGGCATGCCAGATCTCATCTACACTTTCAAAGTGCTTAAAAACCGCATCATCTAAAAAACCGTGTGTATCTGAAATTAATCCTATTTTTTTCATTATGTAAACTTAATTGTGCCTTTAATTTACAGGATATAACAGCCGTAAAGAACAAAAACTAATCAAAAACCAACAAACAAAAAACCTAAAAGTCGCAACAAAAGACTGAAATACTTTACAAAAATACGCCGTTATAATTGTACAATCTTGACATTTGGCTCAACATTAAATCAGTAAGCCAAAAAGAAATCTTTCAGTAGTATTTTATACTCAGCAGTATGCACTTTTAAATCTTCATACAGATAAAAATCACTTTCCTGTGTTGCGGCCTTCTTTTTCCCCAGGCGAATGATCTGCCTGAAAGTAGCTTTAGACCGATCGGAATGAATATGCACGCGAGCCATAAGTACAATTCCATAATGCCGGGCATGAAATATCACTTCATCGGCTTGTTTTACCGGGAGGATCAGCCATGCTTCGCCCTCGGCAGTCAGCAATTCATTTATTTTTCTCACCAGCATAGCGAAAAAACCCGCATCGGCATGCCTGGCGATTCCTTTTCTTACTTCTTCATTCCGGAGATCATTCACAAAAAATGGCGGGTTAGAAACAATGAGATCAAATTGTTCTGAATGGACGTATTGTTCAATTGCTATATTGTTGATGGCTAAACGATGATTGAATGGCGATTGTTGAAAATTCCGTTCAGCAGTTTCCGCTGCCTTTTCATCAATTTCTACTGCTTGTATAACAGCCTCAGGAAAACGTTGCGCCAGCATCAGGGCAATTACCCCTGTACCGGTGCCAATATCCAAAATACGCCTGGGCAATTGATGGTCTACCATTGCGCCAAGCAATACCCCATCAGTGTTAATTTTCATGGCACAACCGGTTTGGTCGACCTGAAATTGCTTGAACTTGAAAATACTCATCCTAAATCTCGTAAAGCTCTAAAGGCAAACCATCCGGATCAGCAAAAAAAGTAAAGCGTTTACCGGTAAATTCATCAATGCGAATAGGTTCTGTTACAATACTCTGAGCACTTAAACGCGAGATCTCCTTTTCAATATCGTCAACTTCAAAGGCCAGATGCCGTAAACCCTGTGCCTCTGGGCGCGACGGCCGTGCGGGTGGATTTTCGAAAGAAAAAAGCTCAATCTGATAAACACCATTCACCGCCAAATCCAGCTTATACGATTTGCGCTCCACTCGGTAAACCTCGGCCAGCACAGTAAAACCCAGCTTATTTACATAAAAATCTTTCGATTTTTCGTAATCAGCACAAATAATGGCAATATGATGGATACGTAACATAAAAAAGGAATGAATTAAAGAATGAGTGTATGATTGAATGATTTGCAAAGTTCTACATTCTCTAATTCAAAATTTAATCATTCGGTCATTATTTTAAAATCATTCAAAATTCTCTCATTCAATCACCATAGTACACCAGTTTTTCGATATAAAAACGCTAAATTTGCGACTTCAAAAAAAAAGCATGATTCATTTCTTCCTTAGTCAATCGCAGGCGGTTTTTGTTTTACAAACAGACAAAGCGCTTTCTACAACTGATATTACTAAACTCGAATGGTTATTTGGCGGTGCCAAAATCTCACAGGAAACAGCTCTAACAGGCTTTTTCGTAGGGCCACGGGCAGCTATGATTACTCCATGGAGTACCAACGCAGTAGAAATTACCCAGAATATGGACATGCAGGGTATCATCAGGATCGAAGAATTTAAGCAGGTTAACGAAACCTTTGCTGATTACGACCCGATGCTTTCTCAAAAATATGATAAGATTGATCAGGAAGTTTATACCATTAACATTAAACCTGAGCCGATTTTAGAAATTACTGATATTGCAGCTTATAATAAACAAGAAGGCCTTTCTTTAAGTGATGAAGAAGTTGAATACTTAAACTCTTTAGCGCAAAAATTAGAAAGACCATTAACCGATTCGGAAGTTTTTGGTTTCTCACAGGTAAATTCAGAGCACTGCCGCCATAAAATCTTTAACGGAAAATTTGTGATTGACGGTGTTGAGCAGCCAACCTCTTTATTTAAGTTAATCCGCAAAACTTCAGAAGAAAATCCTAACGATATTGTTTCCGCTTATAAAGATAACGTTGCTTTTATTAAAGGCCCAAAAGTTCAGCAGTTTGCACCGAAACGTGCCGATCAGCCTGATTTTTATGCTTTGAGCGATTTCGATTCAGTAATCTCTTTAAAAGCAGAAACACACAATTTCCCTACCACTGTTGAGCCTTTTAACGGCGCAGCAACCGGTTCAGGTGGCGAAATCAGAGACCGTTTAGCTGGCGGACAAGGTTCTTTACCTTTGGCCGGAACAGCAGTTTACATGACTGCCCTTTCGCGTTTAGCAGATAATCGCCCATGGGAACAAGGTGTAGAGGAAAGACAATGGTTGTACCAAACGCCAATGGATATCCTGATCAAAGCATCCAATGGCGCTACCGATTTTGGAAATAAATTTGGTCAGCCGCTCATTACCGGTTCTGTTTTAACTTTCGAACACGAAGAAGATAACCGTACCCTGGGTTTTGATAAGGTAATTATGCTTGCAGGTGGTATTGGCTACGGTAAAGCAAGTCAGGCACAAAAACTTAAGCCACAGGAAGGCGATAATATCGTAATCCTTGGTGGCGAAAATTATAGAATTGGAATGGGTGGTGCAGCAGTTTCATCTGCTGATACCGGTCAGCACGGAAGTGGCATCGAATTGAACGCTATCCAGAGATCGAACCCCGAAATGCAAAAACGTGCCGCAAACGCAGTACGTGGTTTGGTAGAAAGCGATCATAACCCGATTATCTCTATCCACGATCACGGAGCAGGCGGTCACTTAAACTGTTTATCAGAACTTGTTGAAGAAACCGGTGGTTTAATTAACCTTGATAAACTTCCGGTAGGCGATCCTACACTTTCAGCCAAAGAAATTATCGGCAACGAATCGCAGGAAAGAATGGGATTGGTAATCGGCAACGATCATATCGAAACCTTACAAAAAATTGCCGACCGCGAGCGTTCACCGATGTATACTGTTGGTAAAGTTACCGGAGATCACCGTTTCACCTTTAAATCGGCAACTACCGGTTTAAAACCTATGGATTTAGAGCTGGCGGCCATGTTTGGCAGTTCTCCAAAAATCGTAATGGAAGATAGCACCGTTGACCGTAAATACAGCAACCTGAATTACGATGCCAGCCAGTTAAACACCTATTTAGAGCAAACACTTCAATTAGAAGCCGTAGCTGCTAAAGATTGGTTAACCAACAAGGTCGACAGATGTGTGGGCGGACGCGTAGCCAAACAACAATGCGCTGGTCCGTTACAATTGCCATTAAACAACTGTGGTGTAATGGCTTTAGATTTTCAGGGCAAAGAAGGTATTGCCACTTCAGTTGGTCACGCTCCTGTTTCGGCGCTGATTGATCCGGCTGCTGGTAGCCGCAATGCCATTGCAGAATCACTTTCGAACATTGTTTGGGCACCTTTAAAAGATGGTTTAAAAAGCGTTTCGCTTTCTGCCAACTGGATGTGGGCCTGTAAAAATGAAGGTGAAGATGCCAGGTTATATTCAGCTGTTAAAGCTTGTTCTGATTTTGCAATCAATTTAGGCATCAATATCCCAACCGGAAAAGATTCCTTATCAATGAAACAGAAATATGCCAACGGCGATGTTATTGCGCCCGGAACAGTGATTATTTCTGCAGGTGCCAACTGCGATGATATTACCAAAGTAGTAGAGCCGGTATTACAAAAAGATGGTGGTGCTATTTATTACATCAACCTTTCAAACGATAGTTATAAACTGGGCGGTTCATCTTTCGCGCAGATTTTAAATAAAGTAGGTACAGAAACACCTGATGTTAAAGACGCAGTTCAGTTTAAAAATGCATTTAACACTTTACAACAATTAATAAAAGCGGGCCAAATCCAGGCCGGACACGATATAGGTAGCGGTGGTTTAATTACTACTCTGTTGGAAATGTGTTTCGCCGACCGCGGATTAGGTGCTCAGCTAGATTTATCGGCTTTAGCAGAGCAGGATAGCATTAAATTGCTTTTTGCCGAAAATATTGCCGTAGTTTTCCAGGCTGATGCTGCTGCAGAAGCCACATTAACCGAAAACGGTGTTACTTTCCATAAAATTGGTACCGTAAGTACTTCAGCTACGCTGGAAGTTAAAAATGCTGCCGACAGCTTTAGTTTTGATATCGATCACCTGCGTGATGTTTGGTTCAAAACTTCTTACCTGTTAGATAGCAGACAAACCGGTGCCGGTTTAGCCAAAGAGCGTTACGATAATTATAAAAACCACGTTTTAAACTACAGCTTCCCGCTTACTTTTGACGGTAAAAAACCAGTAATCGACGAAACCAAACCAAGGCCAAAAGCAGCCATTATCCGCGAAAAAGGAAGTAACTCTGAACGCGAACTGGCAAACGCCATGTACTTAGCTGGTTTTGATGTGAAAGATGTACACATGACCGATTTAATTACCGGCAGAGAAACCTTAGAAGACATTCAGTTTATTGGTGCTGTGGGTGGTTTCTCAAATTCTGATGTTTTAGGATCGGCAAAAGGCTGGGCAGGAGCATTTTTATATAACGATAAAGCGAGAATTGCTTTAGAAAAATTCTTTGCCCGTCCTGATACACTATCGGTAGGTATTTGCAACGGCTGCCAGTTATTTGTTGAGCTGGGCTTAATTAATAAAGACCACGCCGATAAACCTAAAATGCTGCATAACAAAAGTGGTAAACACGAAAGTATTTTCACCTCTTTAACCTTACAGGAAAACAATTCGGTAATGTTATCAAGCCTTGCCGGCAGTACTTTAGGTGTTTGGGTATCGCATGGCGAAGGAAGATTCTCGTTACCATACGCAGAAGATCAATACAAAATTGTAGCCAAATACGCTTACGAAACCTACCCGGCCAGTCCGAACGGTTCTGATTACAACACCGCAATGCTGTGCGATGAAACCGGCCGTCACCTGGTAATGATGCCACACATTGAACGTTCATTGTTCCAATGGCACTGGGCAAATTACCCGGCAGGCAGAAAAGACGAAGTTTCGCCATGGATGGAAGCTTTTGTAAACGCCCGCAAGTGGATCGAAAACCACGGGTAATCAATTGATAGAAGATGTAAATGGTATTCCCAGAGTTGTCAACTTTAATGGCACTATGGCAAGAAAGTATACAACTCATAATAATTAATGGAAAATGGATGATGGGACTAAAAACCATCATCCATTTTTTGTTTAAACACATTCGTCATTGCGAAAAGGCTTTTTCAGCCGACGAAGCAATCTTTATAGCAAGAATTACCGGCATGAAAGATTGCCTGCCTGCTGCAGGCAGGCTTCGTCGTTCCTCCTCGCAATGACGATTTTTCGAGTAGATCAATGCCGTTCGGCTATCCCTGTCATTCATATTGATTTTTATACAATAAATTAACCCTCGAAATGATGGTCTGTATGTGGAAGTTCAGGGTGACGATCTGAAAATAAAAAACGGCCTGAGCATCGCCCAAACCGTTTCAATTTACCCAACCCCTACTAAATATGTAAAATGGTAAATGTGAGATGGAAGATGTACATCCATTCCCCATCATCCATTTTCCCTCTTCCATCTTCCATTTTCCATCATCCCTCTTCCATCTTAAATCCCCTTAATATCCTTCCTCACATCTTTCCTACAGCCTTTTCCATTGTACATGCATCATCCTCCATTATCCATTTTCCCTCTTCCATCTCACATCTTCCCTCTTCCATCCTATATCCCCCTAATATCCTTCCTCACCTCTTTTCTCCAGCCTTTTCCATATTTACGATCCATAAAAGAAGCTATTACTTTATTATAATCTGCAATGTTGATATCCGAAGGCGCTACACACCCAAAATCATAGTACTCCAAGCCGTATTTTCGCTCAAATATTTCCTGACCTTTAACATGGATAGATGCAATACCTCCGTGGATGAGAAACTTAAGCTGTCCTTTACGGATATCCGCATTGGCCTGTTTAATGCTCTCTTTTTTAATACGATCATCAAACATTCCGGGTTTAGCATTTAACTGAACCGAAATCAGGCAAAGAATCATCCATATTAAAGTGTGCTTTTTCATAATTAGGTTGGTAAACTTTAATTAGAGATCTGGAAATTGATGGCCATGTTGTATCGTACCCGAACCGGAACGCCTTTATTTTTTCCAGGTTTCCAGAGCGGCGATTTTTTAATTACTTTCATGGCTTCTTCATCACAACCAAAACCTAGTCCCCTCAATACTTTTACATCGCTAACCGAGCCATCTCGTTCTACCACAAAACTTACAAACACTTTACCCTGAATATTTGCATCTTGCGCTTGATAAGGATACCTTAAATTACGCTCCATATATTTAGACCACGCCTTAGCTCCGCCGGTAAATTCAGGATATTCATCTATACCACTAGGAAGGTATTCATTATTATCGGTGGTTCCTGCGCCATCTTTAGCAGTTCCGGTTCCATTGCCATCACCTTTGTTCTCATTTATCACCGCATTAGGTTTTTCAACACCATCCTGAGTAACATTACTTATTACTGCTTTTTCAATTTCTTTTAAACTAGGTGGTTCAGGTATATCCACTTTATCTACAACCACTATTTTCGAAGGAAGTGCCAGGGTTTTAACTTTCACCGGATCGGCTTTTGCTGGTTCAGGTTTCTTTTCCGATTTTGGTTCTTCTTTTTTCATTTGGTGAATAAGATCTGTCGGAACAATCCTGGTCACTTCACTATCTTCCTTCGGACTAACTTCCTTTGGAAAGATTTTAGCATAAATTAAAGGAGAAAAGGCCAACAATAAAAACAAACCTCCGGCTATTAAAAGTGCCCGGGTCATAATCGACGAAGATTTAGATCTTAAATCATAAGCGCCATAATTTTTGTTGCGGTCTGCAAATACAAGATCGAGCCACTCGGTTTTGTACACGTTAATCGAAGAGTTGAACATAGTTTTAAAGTTTTATAGGATGATGCAGCAAAATCACCGATTCCATAAAACATTCAAAAAATCTGTTTTCTTTACAAAAAATGAAATTTCACCCTCGAAAAACATTTTTTTATTTCGTTTTCAATAAAATTGATACAAAAAATACGATTTTTTTACGAAAATTAATAAAATATACTATTTTTGACAAAAAACATAACAAATTAATGAAAAGCTTAAGAACCATCGCATTAAAAGAGGCTCAAAACAGAATTTCACCAGAAGTTAAATCACCTTCAACAAAAATCTCTGACTTTTTTGGCGCTAATGTATTTGATAAGAAAAAAATGAGAGATTTCTTATCTAAAGACGTGTATGAGAAATTAATTTCATCTATCAATCAAGGTGAGTTAATTAACGCAGAAGACGCAAACCAGATTGCTACCGCCATGAAATCATGGGCTATGGCTGCTGGTGCAACCCACTATACACACTGGTTCCAGCCTTTAACCGGTACTACAGCCGAAAAACACGATTCGTTTTTTGAGCCTAGCGGTGAAGGTGCAATTGAAAAATTTGCAGGTAGCGCTTTGGTTCAGCAAGAGCCAGATGCATCGAGTTTCCCTAACGGTGGTATCCGTAATACTTTCGAAGCTCGTGGTTATACTGCATGGGATCCTTCATCTCCAGCCTTCATTATGGAAAGCAAAGCTGGTAAAACACTTTGTATTCCAACAGTTTTCGTTTCTTATACAGGCGAAGCATTAGATTATAAAGCACCTTTATTAAAAGCATTAGCTGCATTAGATAAAGCTGCTGTTGATGTTTGCCAGTATTTCGATAAAAGCATCACTAAAGTAAATGCTTCTTTAGGTATTGAGCAAGAATATTTCCTTGTTGATGAGTCGTTATTCAACGCCCGTCCGGATTTATTATTAACCGGCCGTGCTTTATTCGGACACATGTCTGCTAAAGGCCAGCAATTAGAAGATCACTATTTCGGTTCTATTCCTGAGCGTGTATTCACTTACATGGTAGATTTCGAAAACGAAGCTTTAAAATTAGGTATTCCTTTAAAAACCCGTCACAATGAGGTTGCTCCATCTCAATTCGAGTGTGCGCCAATTTATGAAGAAATCAACTTAGCTATCGACCACAACCAATTGTTGATGGATTTGATGGAAAAAGTTGCCCGTCGTCACCACTTCCGTGTTTTATTACACGAAAAACCATACGCAGGTATCAACGGATCAGGTAAACACAACAACTGGTCGTTAATTACCGATACCGGTAAAAACTTATTGGCTCCAGGTAAAACGCCAAAAAACAACTTAATGTTCCTTGCTTTCTTTGTTAACACCATTAAAGCAGTTAGCGAGCATGCAGATTTATTACGTGCAAGTATTGCATCAGTAAGCAACGATCACCGTTTAGGTGCTAACGAGGCGCCACCTGCAATCATCTCTATCTTCTTAGGTTCACAATTGAACGATGTATTAGACGAGATCGAGCACTCACGTATCAGCAAAAAAATCAAAGAAGATAATGCACTTTGGTTAGGTATCCCTAAAATCCCTCAGATTTTATTAGATAACACCGACCGTAACCGTACTTCTCCTTTCGCCTTTACAGGTAACAAATTTGAGTTAAGAGCTGTAGGTTCGTCTGCAAACTCTTCTGCTCCAATGACGATCTTAAACGCGATCATGGCCGAGCAATTGGTTAAATTTAAAGGTGAAGTTGATAAGTTAATTAAGAAAGGTGACAAAAAAGACATCGCTTTATTAACAGTTATCAAAAAATACATCAAAGAATCAAAAGCAATCCGTTTCGAAGGTAATGGTTACAGCCAGGAGTGGGAAGATGAAGCTGCAACACGCGGTTTATCAAACATCAAAACTACACCTAAAGCTTTAGATGCTTACTTAACTGAGAAATCGGCTGAGTTATTTGCAACAACTGGTATTTATAGCGCACGTGAAATTCATGCCCGTCATGAAATCATGTTAGAAAACTTCTATAAAAAATTACAGATCGAAGCTCGTGTAATGGGTGAAGTAGCTAACACAGCGATTATCCCTGCTGTAATTGCTTACCAGAACTCATTAATTGCAAACGTTAAAGGATTAAAAGAACTTGGTGTTGATAGCAAATCTTCATTAGAAATTGTTAAAAAACTATCTGAGCACTTAGATATCGTCAAAACCAATATCGATGCGATGCTAGAAGAACGTAAAGTAACCAACAAATTGGAAGATACCCGCGAAAAAGCGATTGCTTACGATGAGAAAGTTAAATCTTACTTCGATACAATCCGCTACCACGCTGATAAACTAGAGCAAATCGTTGACGACAGCGTTTGGCCTTTACCAAAATTCAGAGAATTGTTATTCATGAAATAGATTTTAAGCCGTAAGGTTTAAGGTATAGGGCGTAAGGTTTCAAACTTTATGCCCTTTTCTTTTGGTTCAATCGTTCATTGGTCAGTGGTTCATTAGTCATTGGTTCATTAGTGTTGCAAACTGCCAATTGAAAACTGCAAACTGGTCATTAGTTCATTAGTACTGCAAACTGTCAATTGAAAACTGCAAACTGGTCATTAGCTCATTAGTACTGCAAACTGCCAATTGAAAACTGCAAACTGGTCATTAGTTCATTAGTACTGCCAATTGAAAACTGCAAACTTGTTATTTATTCATTCCACAAAACCCGTCATTGCGAGCCGATTTTTCATCGGCGAAGCAATCTTATAACGCTTACTATTGATCTCGTTTCCGTTAAATTTTAATCTATCTTTCACAGCAATCAATCAGGCTTATTTAATAGAAGACGGTGCAAAGAAAAAGCCCTGAATAACGAACCAAACTAAGTGTCCTAAGCCCGATTGTACGGATGCCGTTTTATCCATTAATTATTTTTCTAACCGACAACTTTAAAACGGCAGTAGGAAAAGCGGGGCTGCAAACCGCCATGAAAAACGACCATTCACTTCCAAACCTCTTCTGATTATTTATTTTGCGCAATCGACTCCAGACTTGGGACTTCGGATTTTCTATCAACCTTTTACCTTCTCCCCTTTTACCTTCCACCTTAAAAAGTTATCTTTGCGCAACATGAGTGATAACAGGTACAATCAACGTGGCGTTTCTGCCTCAAAAGAAGATGTGCACAATGCCATCAAAAACATCGATAAAGGAATTTTCCCAAAAGCATTCTGCAAAATCATCCCCGATATTTTAGGTGGAGATGAAGCCTACTGCAATATCATGCATGCTGATGGCGCAGGTACCAAATCATCATTAGCCTACGTGTACTGGAAAGAAACCGGCGATATTTCAGTTTGGAAAGGTATTGCCCAGGATGCCATCATCATGAATATTGATGACCTGATCTGTGTTGGTGCTACCGATAACATCCTCCTGTCATCAACCATAGGCCGTAATAAAAACCTGATTCCGGGTGAAGTAATTGCAGCTGTAATTAACGGTACAGAAGAAATTTTAGCCGATTTGCGCGAGCAAGGCATTTCAATTTACTCTACTGGCGGCGAAACTGCCGATGTGGGCGATTTAGTACGTACCATTATTGTCGATTCTACCGTTACCTGCCGTTTAAAGCGCGAAGAGATCATCAGCAACGATAACATTAAACCAGGCGATGTAATTGTAGCCCTGGCATCATCCGGACAAGCTACTTACGAAACAGAATACAACGGTGGTATGGGTTCAAACGGGTTAACTTCGGCCCGTCACGATGTATTTGATAAATCGGTAGCCAATGCTTATCCCGAAAGCTTCGATCCGGCAGTGCCGTTTGATCTGGTTTTCTCAGGCGGCAAAAAACTAACCGACGAAATCGAAATCGAAGGCCATGGTAAAATAACAGTAGGTAAACTGGTACTCTCTCCTACCCGCACCTATGCACCGGTAATTAAACAGATACTGGAAAAACACCGCAGTCAGATTAATGGTATTGTACATTGCAGTGGTGGTGCACAAACCAAGGTGTTGCATTTCATTAATGATGATATCCACGTTATTAAAAACGATTTATTCCCTGTACCACCGCTATTTAAACTGATACAGGAAGAATCGGGTACCGATTGGAAAGAAATGTACAAAGTATTTAACATGGGTCACCGTATGGAACTCTATGTACCACAAGAGATTGCGGCCAGCATTATTGAAATTTCTAAAAGCTTTAATATCGATGCCAAAATTATCGGCCACGTAGAAAAAGGCGAACAAAAACAAGTAACTATCGAAAGCGAAAAAGGAACATTTGTTTACAACTAAGCTCCCGTTTTGCGTTTAATATAAAGGCTTTGGATATAAAAATCCGAAGCCTTTTTTGTTTAATGGCTTTACGGTAAACAGGCCTTATGCAATAAATTCTTTACAATCGGTAAAAACCATTATTGCATTACAAAAAAGCTATATTAGTGACAATAAACTAACAAAACATGAACTATAAAAAGACCATAGTAGTGGCCTTACTGGCTTGCTTTGCATTCAGCCTGAGTGCCTTTATGCCAAAACCCGAACCAGAGCCAAAAGCAAAAAATTTAAAGGTATTACCTAAAAACATCAGTAAAGAAGAGCTTGATAAAGTAATGGACGATTTTAAGCTTGCACTGGGCGTACGCTGCAGTCATTGCCATGCTCCAATGAAAGATAACCCACGGAAAATGGATTTCGCCAGTGATGAAAAACCAGAAAAAGAAATTACTCGCGATATGATGCGCATGACAGCTAAGATCAATAAGAAATATTTCCACAAAGCATTACAGGAAGGAAAAACCATTACCCAAATTGCCTGTGTAACCTGCCACAATGGTAAAACAGAGCCGGCTAAGTAATTTAAGAATCGATTGCTTTAAGTTATAAACATTAAAAGAGGTTGTCTTAAGTATAGTATTGTCATCCTGAGCCTGTTGAAGAACTTTCTGAAACTTTCAGTAAGTTGAAACAAGTTCATAGCCAAACTATATCTTTATAAGACCACCTCTTTTCACCTATGTCCTTTCTCCAAATTTATAAAAGGTCCTCTCCTCATTCTACCTTCTTTTCCTGATAAAGAAAGTCAGGCTTTTCTTCATTAGAGATTTCAAAAGGCATCTCAATCCATTTCTTTAAATCGGATGAATAATCATTATGTTTTGGAAAATGTGAATCTCATTAAGCACATAAAACCAAAATAACCATAAAATCAATTATATCTTTATCGATACATTAAACCTTTTTACCGGTACACTGTCTAAGTCCATATCTATAAACGTATATTCAACGTTAAAAAATTACACCTAATTGGAATAAATTCATGATCGACGTATATATTCTGGGTGCTGGTAAACACGCAACAGAAGTGAGCGAATATTTTAGCAGTTACCAGGAATATAATTTAGCAGGCTATGTCATCAACGTCGATCACCACGATCAGCATTCCAGCCTGCGTAAACCTGTTATCCAGCTGTACGATTTCATCAACCAATATCCGCCTTCATCAAAGGTTGCGCTTATTGGAGCTATAGGTAATTACCAGCGAAAATCAATCATTAGGCTCTTAACAGAAAAGGGCTACAGCTTCATCAATATTATCTATCCACACAATTACTTAAGTCCAACCCTAAAAATGGGTACAGGGAACTGTATTGCACCCGGAGGAGTAATTAATGCTCAGGTTAGTATTGGCAACCACTGCATTATCAATACCCTTTGCAACATTAGCCACGATTGCATTATCGATGATTATGTAACCATATCTCCCGGCGTTACCGTTGCCGGTAATGTTCATATTCAGGAAGGTGTGTTTGTAGGTGCGGGTGCAACTATCATACCGGGGCTAACCATTGGCAAAGGGGCCTACATCGCAGCAGGAGCATCAGTTACGCAGAATGTACCCGAAAATGTGATGGTGGCAGGGGTTCCGGCAAGGGTAAAAAAAGCAATAATTTAAGCGGATAATCGTCTATCCAAAGCAACTATACCAACAAAAAAGCCCTGATCGCATTGATCAGGGCTTTGGCTAAAATAAGATTTTTTACTAAAAAGAATATCTTAAGCCTAATTGAATACTATAGGTACTGTTAACACTAATATCATCTTGCAATGGGTCAGTAATTAATTTACCTGAAACATTTTGAAGGTTATAAACAGGTTGATTATTTGTTCCAATACTTCTGAAGGTTAATGGATTATTAATCACGTATCTTTGATAAGTTCCCCAATTTTTATTTAACAAGTTGCTAAAGTTGATAATGTCTGCACTGAATTGTAACGTTTGTCTACCGTTCTTTCCAGTTTTAACAAAAATATCTTGTAAGAATCTAACGTCAAACTTGTTAAACCAAGGCAATGTCGCAGCGTTTCTCTTAGCGTATTCGCCTCTGTGTTTGCTTAGATATTTAGAGTTGTTAATAAACTCTTCCCAAGCGGCAGCTTGCTGAGCTACTGAATACGTAACTGCTGTTGAACCTGTACCAACGGTGTAAGCTGCAAAGTTTGTTTCACCTACACGAGGAATGTACATTAAATCTGCACTACTATTTCCATCGCCATTTAAATCGCCATTTACTACATAGCTATAAACTCCTTGGGTCATCCCCTGATAGAAAAGAGAGATAGTCGTAGCAAAATGGTTAGCATATTCTAAACGATAGGATAAATTACCAACTACTCGGTGAGGAACTGCGTAAGCTGAATTTCCTAACTCCTGATCATTTGAAGTACCAACATTAGGATTAGAATTCCATACCGAACTTGCAGTACTTCCTGGATTTGCAGTAACCTCTTTAGCTATAGAATAAGTATATGCAATTGATCCAGAGAAGCCATTGCTGTATGATTTACTTAATTGCGCTGTTAATGAAGAGGCAAAACCTTTGATTGTATTCTCAAGAACAATAGCTGAAGTCGTTCCAGCATTTAAACGATTAGTTCCAATAATACGAGGGCGAGTTAAACCACCTTCACTAATTATACCATTGGCATTAGTTAAGTTTGCATTACGCATGCGAACAGCATTAATGTCTTTAGTATACAATCCATCAAAAGTAAACATATAACCACTTCCTAAATTTTTATCGATACCTAGATTAGCTCTTAATACCTTAGGGAATTTGAAGTTATCGTCCATAAATACAACTGCGGGAGGACTTGTAGTACCTGCTGCAGTTGGGAATAAATTAGCATATGCTGAAGGATTGCTGCTAAATTTAATATTAGCCAATTGTGCTAAGCCTGTTGCATTAGCATTACTAATTGCACCTCCAAACTGATACATACCAGTGTTTGTTGGGATGTTTGTTAAGAATACAAAAGGAATTTTACCTGTAAATACACCTAATCCACCGCGGAATACTAAAGATTTATCATCCGATGTATATCTTAATCCAAAGCGAGGAGATAGCAACACACTATTCTTAGCCCATTTATCTGTATAATAATGTCTCAGAGTAGTATTATCTGAAGAATAGAAGTTTAAGGCTGATGTAGCTGGGTTATTTAATGGATCTTCATGATAAATAGGCATATCAGCACGTAAGCCTAACGTTAATTTCCAGTTATCGCTAACATTATATTCATCCTGAATATATGCACCTGCCTGGCCTAATTTCAATTGTGCAGAATAAACAGCACTTTGGCCTGGGATTAGTGAATAGGTGTACGCATAATAAGCTGGAGCTTTATCAGTTAGAAAATCACTTAGTGAATTATATGCATAATAGCTATTTGCTGGAGCCATAAACATATTTCCTGTTTTTTGGTACTCATATGTTATACCTGCGGTTAAAGTGTGTTTTCCTGCATAGTATGTAAAGTTATCAGTGAAACTATAAACATCATTAATAACGTCATTATTCAAAGTATACGGATCCATACCTGCAGTAATGTAGTTACCTCCGGTACCATCGTAAATATCTATTGTTGGGAAAACACCACCATCATAAACTCTTAATGCACGGTTTTTTGTCAACGCCAACAATACCTGATTAGATGCCTTGTTACTTAAACGGCTGTTTAATTCAATAGTACCAGTTCTAGTAGTATTTTCGAATGCATAGTTAGAGTTAGCAAAAGCAAAAGACTTAGGTCCAAAACGGCTGTTAGGAGCTCTTGATATAGTAGATAATATCGGAGCACCAGTAGTAGGGTTTGTACCAGATGTTACCCTGAAACCTGCTCCATTTGGAATACTGGTTGCATTTAATTGTTGATCATCATTTCCTTTAAAATCACTGAATTTTAAAGTTAGTTTATTACTATTATTGATATTCCAATCTAATTTGGCTAATATTTTATGATTATCAGTTGCAAAGGCGGGAAAGTCTGTATAAGAACCAGTGTTGTAACCGAATTTTGATTGAAGATAATCAGATACTGATTTTAAATCTGCAACATTCGTTGATGATGCAATACCTGCACCTCCAGATCCAGCAGCGTAATAGTTAATTCCTGGCTTTGAATTTTCTTCTTTTTCAGCATTTACAAAGAAAAATAGCTTGTTTTTGATAATTGGACCACCTAAGCTAAAACCATAAGTCTTAGATTTTGAAGCCACTATTGTTGAGCTGATATCATTATCACCTACATGTTTACCTAAGAAACTCTGATCTCTATAAAAGCCATAAGCTGTTCCATGAAAAGTGTTAGTACCACTTTTTGTTACAGCACTAATATTTGCACCAGTAAAACCTGCTTGTCTTACATCATAAGGAGCAATGTTAACAGAAATCTGATCATAAGAATCTAAAGAAATTGGCTGAGAGCCTCCTCCTGGAAGTGGGTCATTACTCAAACCAAAATTGTTATTAAGGTTAGCACCATCAACTTGAATATTGTTGTAACGGGCATCACGTCCACCAAAACTATTTCCACTAGCTTGAGGAGTTAAACGAGTAAAATCAGCAATACTTCTTGAAAGCGTTGGTAAACTGGCTAAATCTCTACTAGAAATGTTTGTACTTGCACCAGTTTTTAGGGCAGTAACTTTTTTAGTTCCTTGCACACTCACTTCGGCTAAAGTATTACCAGAATCATCTAGCTTATAATCTACACCATAAGTTTCACCAAGCTTTAAATAAATATCATTTACTTTGGCGGGTTTGAAACCAATATAACTTATTTCCACAGAATATGGGCCACCTACTCTCATGTTGCCAATAGAGAAACGTCCATCATTATTTGTAGAAACAGTATAACTTGTTCCTGAAGGGGTGTGAGTTGCCTTAACTGTCGCACCAGGTAAGGCGCCTTTGGCGTCCTTAATTGTTCCAGTCATTGATGATGTAGTTACCTGTGCATCCGCACCAAAAGTGATACCTACAAAAGCAACAATAACCAGTACTAATCTTAAAAGTAAAGATTTCTTCATACTTTCTTTTTTTAAATGTTTTTTTGTTGTTGAATAATAATCTAAAGGATAATTAATGCTGCAAATGTACCCAATAAAATTTAACACATTTTAACATCCAATGTTAAATTATGGTTAAGTTGGTCATAATTTTTCAACATTTAACAAATACACAAAAACCAACAACTTTCACTTTATCAATCGTTTGACTAGCTAACTAAATTATTAATAACAAAAACCATAATTGGTTAATATTTAGGCAGAAAATAAGCCACAACAATGATATTTTTCAAAAAACAACTGTTCACAATAAATACCCACTTAGAAATAAGACAATTACCCCTACCTGCCATCGCATTTGTTTTGACTATCTACAAATACGAAAACACCAAAAACACGACGTTAAATTTAAACCTGCAATATGCGTCCATTGTAAATTTTAACTGCTATCTCAACATTGGTCTAGTCAATTGACATTTTTTTTTTAGTTTTGAGCGATTGTTACAGGATTAGCTTCCTTAACTTCTTGTAAGGTGAACGTAGGCAACTATCAACACGAGATTAATCTGTACACACAGAGACTCCTTTACCCAAAGATTACAGCAAAACACAAGGCGATAAAAAACAAATCTGTTTAAAACAAATGTGGTCCAACCCTAATTAGCTCATTTTAATTAGGATAAGCTCCATCAAGCAGATTAAAAATAAACTAAAAAAAACAGATGAATTACGACGTTATTGTTTTAGGCAGCGGCCCAGGTGGTTACGTAGCTGCGATCAGAGCTTCACAACTGGGACTAAAAGTTGCAATTGTTGAGCGCGAATCATTAGGCGGTATTTGTTTAAACTGGGGTTGTATCCCTACTAAAGCCCTTTTAAAAAGTGCTCAGGTTTTCGAATATATTAACCATGCTGCCGATTACGGCATTACAACCGCTGGCGCAACGGCCGATTTTGCTGCTGTGGTAAAACGCAGTCGCGGGGTAGCCGATGGCATGAGTAAAGGCGTTCAATTTTTAATGAAAAAAAATAAAATTGACGTAATTATGGGTACTGGTAAAGTTAAACCAGGCAACAAATTAGAAGTTAAAGGTGCTGATGGTTCGCAAAAAGAACTTACAGCTAAAAATATCATCATTGCTACAGGTGCACGTTCGAGAGAATTGCCTAACCTGAAACAAGATGGCAAAAAAATTATTGGTTACCGCCAGGCGATGGTACTCCCTGAGTTACCAAAAAGCATGGTTGTAGTAGGCTCTGGCGCTATCGGTGTCGAGTTTGCTTATTTCTACGCCACAATGGGAACAAAAGTAACCATTGTAGAATTTATGGAAAACGTAGTACCTGTTGAAGACGAAGACGTTTCGAAACAATTGTTGCGCAGCTTAAAGAAAACCGGTATCGATGTAATGACTTCAGCAAGTGTTGAATCGGTTGATACAAGTGGTGCAGGTTGCAAAGTTTCGGTTAAAACCGCTTCAGGTATGCAAACCATCGAAGCCGATATCGTACTTTCAGCTGCAGGTATTGTAGCCAACATCGAAAACATTGGTTTAGAAGAAACAGGCATCAAAACCGAAAAAGGTAAAATTGTTACTGATGAGTTCTACAACACTTCGGTAAAAGGTTACTATGCTATTGGCGATGTTGTTGGCGGACAAGCGCTTGCACACGTTGCTTCGGCCGAAGGTATTATCTGTGTAGAAAAAATTGCAGGTCAGCATGTAGAGCCTTTAGATTACAACAACATTCCGGGCTGTACCTATTGCACACCAGAAATTGCTTCAGTAGGTTATACCGAAAAAGCAGCGAAAGCAGCAGGTTATGAATTAAAAATTGGTAAATTCCCATTCTCAGCTTCAGGTAAAGCAAGTGCTGCCGGTGCTAAAGATGGTTTTATTAAATTAATCTTCGATGCCAAATACGGTGAGTTATTAGGTGCACACATGATCGGTGCCAACGTTACCGAAATGATTGCAGAAATCGTAGTGGCCCGTAAATTAGAAACTACCGGACACGAAATGATTAAATCGGTTCACCCACACCCTACCATGAGCGAAGCCATTATGGAAGCTGCCGCTGATGCATACGGAGAGGTAATCCACTTATAAGGTTAAAGGTTTAAAGGTAGAAGGCCAAACCATAATTAAAACCAATATTATTACAGAACCCCTTTAGTTAATTCGAGGGCACTGAAAAAGTAGACTTAAAATGGTCTATAAAAAGATTAGCGGATGTGTAGGTCATAAGATCTCCATCCGCTTTTTTGTTTTTAGAGTGTTTTTATATTTTTACTGGTCCCAACCCAATAAGGTCTCTTGCCAAATTTTAGTGTTTTGTGGTTCTTTTTGGGATATTTTTAAGCAATTATGATCCCGTTTTAGAATTTTAGTATTCTTTTTAGATTTACCACGAATATGGCAAGTGCACCTTGCATTTTCATACTTTCAAGGCCATAGGAATTTGCTCTGTCGTATCCGTGCACATTTTTCAATTCACTATTTTTCGCCTCAATTTTATATCTGTGTTTTGACTTTTCCCTGAAGTACTCGCTTTGTTGGAATATTTCCTGCTCTTTGTGCTCATCTGGTTTTATTGCAACCGAGTACGTCCTGCTTTTGGCTTCCGGTTTGTAGCAGCCATCCCTTAGCGGGCATACTTTGCATTTTTCGATATCGAAATAATAGGTCATCGCCTGGTTCTTCCTGTCTACCTTTTTGCCCTGCACCCGTTTGTACATAGCCAGATGCCCTGCAGGACATACGAACATATCCGCGTCTTTATTATAATCAAACTTTTCCTCCTCTTTCCTCGCACCTTGGGTAATTGCCGGGTTCATCTTGGCAACTATCTTGATCTTATTTCCGCTCAAATCCTTAAGCTTGAGGCTTTTCTTGCCGGCATAGGCTGCATCACCTATGACAGTGTCAACCTCCATTCCGTTAGACTGTGTCTGATCCAATAATTTTGGCAGTTCAGGACCATCGCCCTTCTCAGCTGATGTGACAACAGCAGCTGTTATGATACGTTCCTCTGTCATTGCCAAATGGGTTTTGTAACCAAAAAAACTACTGTCAGCTGTTTTGTGGCCAATCTTGGCATCCATATCTTTGGATATCGCATAATTCTCCCGAGTATCTTCTACTGTTTCCTTTAAGAGGTTCAGCTTCTCTTTCACAGCAGGGATTTCTCTTAGTGTTTCATCAGACTCAATAAGTTTTTGTAATTTGCTACAGTACTCTATTTCTTTAAGGATATCATTTGAATCATTTTTCTCAGGCATCTGACCCTTGAAATCATCATCCATTAGATATACTGCTTTTCGAAGTAACCTCGAGCGTTGCCTGAGTACTTCAATAGGTGAATATGGATTGGACCTGGAAAGTGAATGCGTCGCATCGACAATGATGGACCTAGATTTGATAATGCCTTTTTCCAATGCCAGGGAAACGGTTTTGCCAATCAGAAGGTTTAAAAGGTCCATATCCTTAAGACGAAGCTTTCTGAACTTGGTCAATGAGCTTGAATTAATCACGTCTTCTTCTGGGGACATCTCCAGGAAATATTTGAAGGACATATCATAGCGGGAACGCTCTACGACATCAACATCCGAAACGGTATATATGGTTTTCAAAAGCAGGTATTTGAACATCCGCACAGGACTCTCAGCGTTACGCCCGTTGTCCGGACAGTATTTATCCAGAAGTTCATCGTATATAAAACCAAAATCTATAAGCTCGTTAATCTTGCGCAGTAGGTTCTCTTTGGGAACAATCAGCTCATAAAGCCTGGAAAACTCGCTAAACTGGATTTTTTGTTGTTGAAGCAGCATCTAAAAGCAGTAATAATACACCTTTAAAATACAAAAAAAGGAGCAGAAAAACTAGTTTTCTACTCCTTTATCCTTTTGAATTAAGGGACTTTTTCAGTGCGCTCGTTAATTCTAAAGGGGTTTTTATTTTTAGCCCTGTACATCTCCATTTTTACCTTTTACGTCAAAAGTTTAAAGGCCTAAGGCCAAATCATAATTAAAACCAATATTATTACAGAAACACTTTAGTTAGTCCTAAAGGGTTTTGTATTTTTAGCCCTGTACATCATCCATTTTACCTTTTACATCAAACGTTTAAAGGCAGATGGCCTAAGGCCAAATCATAATTAAAACCAATATTATTACAGAAACACTTTAGTTAATCCTAAAGGGTTTTGTATTTTTAGCCATCTTACATCATCCATTTTACCTTTTACATCTTACATCAAATGAAACTTCACACCATAAACACAGGCTTTTTTAAACTCGACGGCGGCGCAATGTTTGGCGTGGTACCCAAAGCCATCTGGCAAAAAACCAACCCGGCCGATGCCAACAACCTTTGTACCTGGGCCATGCGTTGTTTATTAATAGAAGAGGGCAACCAGCTCATTTTAGTTGATACCGGAATCGGGAATAAACAGGATGAAAAATTCTTTAGCCATTATTACCTGCATGGCGATGATACGATGGAAAAATCGCTGGCTGGTTTAGGTTTCAGTACCGGCGATATTACCGATGTTTTTTTAACACACCTCCATTTCGACCACGTGGGCGGTGCTGTGCTAAGGGATGGCGATAAATTAAAACCTGCATTCAGCAATGCTACCTATTGGAGCAACGAAAAGCACTGGCAATGGGCAGTAGAACCCAATGCAAGAGAAAAAGCTTCCTTTTTAAAAGAAAACATTTTACCTATACAGGAAAGCGGCCAGCTAAAGTTTGTTACCGAGCAGGAAAATATAGCCTGGCAGAAAGACATCAACATCAGCTTTGCCTATGGCCATACCGATGCCATGATGCTGCCAAAAATTAATTACAAAGGAAAAACAGTTGTGTACATGGCCGATCTTTTACCCTCGGTTGGTCACCTGCCCCTGCCCTATGTAATGGCTTACGATATGTTTCCCTTAAAAACATTAACCGAAAAACAAGCCTTTTTAGAAGAAGCAGTAAGCAACAACTATATCTTATACCTGGAGCACGATACGGTTAACGAGTGCTGTACGCTGCAGCGGACTGAAAAAGGCATCCGTGTAGCCGAAACTTTTAACTTAAGCGATATTTAAATGATCAGACCAGCCAAACCTACCGATTTTGCCAAAGTTGTGCCTTTAATAATCCAGGCAATGGGTAAACTGGCAGAAAAATTAACCCATACGCAAAACCAAAACGAGATTAACCGCATTTTCGAATACCTCTTTCAGCAAAAGGGCAATCAGTACAGCTATGAAAACACCTTAGTTTTTGAAGAAGCAGGCGAAGTACTGGGTTCTTTAAATGCCTACGATGGAGGAAAGCTTATCGAACTCCGTAAGCCCTTGCTAACGTATATCCAAAACGATAAGCCAACCGACAGCAAGCCAGATGCAGAAACCCAAAGCGGCGAATTTTATCTGGATAGCATTAGCGTTAATCCTAAAGCTCAGGGAAAAGGAATCGGAAAAGAACTGATCAAAGCAGGTATTAACTGGGGCCGGCAACTAGGTCACCAAAACATTGCACTCCTGGTTGAACAAAATAATGTACAGGCATTAAAGCTTTATGAAAAAATGGGCTTCGTAATCCAAAACGAGAAACAATTTATGGGCGGACTGTATCATCACATGGTGTTTCAACTTAAAGCGGGTCATTAATTGAGTTTTTCTAAAACACATCAACAAAGAAACGCTTAATAGATTCCTCAACTCCTTTTCACTACGCTCGGAATGGCGATCCTTCCTTCCTTCCTTCCTTCTCCACTCCAAACGCACCCCGCTTAACGCTCCCAAAAAATTATTTACATTTTTATTTGTATTTAATCTAAATAATCACAATTTTTGTAGCCAATGGAAAAAGCGTGTATCGATATCAACCAACTGGCTAACGTATTCTCAAATACCCATGGTTCAATTTATCAATCTGATAAGTTAAACTGCTTTTACGTAGATTTTGGTGGCAAGTTTGCACGCTTCAGCTGCCTTTCGCTTCAGAAATTAAAAAAGGTAGTAGAAGATATAGATATCGAGGCACTTCTCTTAAACACACACAAAGCCGATTTCGAATTGGTTACCTTTAATGGCTGCGAACACATCTATCTTTTAAATGCTTTAGAAATTATTGCATTAAAAGATCTGTTACAAGGCACATTCACCATGTTCAAATTAAACCACATGATTAATGACTGCCTGTACAGGTTAGTTTATTAGTTCACTGGTTCATTAGCCATTAGTTCATTAGTAGTGTAAATTGGTTAATTGTTTAAACGGGTTAACTGACAAAGCAAACTGCCAATTGAAAACTGCAAACTGATTAATTGTTTAAACTGGTTAACTGAGCACATCAAACTGCAAATTGAAAACCGTAAACTGGTTAATTGTTTAAAGTGGTTAACTGATCACCGCAAACTGCCATTTGAAAACTTGGAAACTGCTTATTGGTTCATTAGTACTGCAAACCGCCAATTGAAAATTGCAAACTGAAAACTGAAAACTGTTTAACTAAACCTTTGGCTATCCTTCCTTGCGTGCTATCCTCCTAGTCCTGATCGTCATTTCGACTGGAGCGCAGCGAAACGGAGAAATCTACACCACATATTTATCCTTACAGAAGATTCTTCGTTGCATTCAGAATGACAAATTAGCTAATTTATTACCTACTATTAGCTGAAAACCTACCACTATACTTCTGATCCTCAACCAGTATCCGTTTGGCGTTATTCCCATTTTCCATCCTCCATCTTACCTCATCCATTTCACCTCATCCATCATTATTTAAACTGATTACAAATAACTAATTATCAGCAATTTAGACTAATTTCATATTGCAAATAAATTATAAACACGAACAAATTCACTTTACATTTGTATTGTTATTAAAGCACAGAATTATGAAAGACTTAATGCGCATCCAATGTTTAATATCACAGGATATTGAAACATTATTAAATCAGCAGATCAAAAAAGAAGCTCACTCTTCATCACTATATTTATCAATGTCATCTTGGTGCGATCAAAATGGCTACGACTTTTCGGCAGATTATTTTTTAAAGCAATCTGAAGAAGAAAGAGTACACCAGCTTAAATTATTCAAATATGTATTGGATATGGGTGGAAATGCAATTTCTCCGGAAGTAAGCGGAATCAAAACAGATTTCGCAGGCTTTAGAGAAGTTTTCGAAGATGCCCTGGAAGCAGAAATTGCAATCACCCAGAGCTTCAAAAACATTGCAGCTAAATGCCACAAAGAGCAGGATTTTGTAACCATGGAATTCTTAAACTGGTTCTTAAAAGAGCAACGTGAAGAAGAATACAAAGCCCGCAGAGCTTTAGAATTGTTCGAAGTAATTGGCGAAGAAGGTACCGGAAGATGGGAGATCGACAAGCACGTGAATAAAATCAACTATTCAGAAGCATAACAACAACAAAACATATATTGAAAAGCTACTCATAACCGGGTAGCTTTTTTTTTGTTTGCAGACAGAATCTATTTGCGATGATGGTCAATCAAAACCATAATATTTTGTTTCCCGCTGACCACACAGAAAGCAAAGAACCTAACAAATTAAATTCATAGAACCAGCTATTTGCTCTATCAATTAAATCTGCGGGAAAAATAAAAACTATTCTGCTTTAGCTCTCGCTAATCACTCTAAAAGCGCAGAACCTAACGAATTAAATCCATAGAACCAGTTATTTGCATTATCAATTAAATATGCGGGAAAAATAAAAACTATACTGATTTGTTTCCCGCTGATCGCACAGAAAGCGCAGAACCTAACGAATTAAATTTATAGAACCAGCTATTCCCCCTATAAATTAAATCTGCGGGAAAAATAAAAACTATCCTGCTTTGTTTCACACAGAAAGTGTAGAACCTAACAAATTAAATTCACACAACCAGTTATTTGCGTTATCAATTAAATCTGCAGGAAAAATAATGAGTTAGCTCCTAAAAACCTCCCAATAAAAAGAAAAGCTCCAATAAATTGGAGCTTTCTTAGTTTAGGTTGTTTGGTTTATGTTGATTTTATGAATAAGTCTTAATTTTTATAAAAAAAGCGCCGTTACCAGCGCTCTTTTTAAACCAAATATATAATAATAATTAACGAGCATTACAAAAGTACGATTTTTATTTAAAAAAACAACTATTTTTAACTAAAAACAATAAAAATTTTAAAAAATATACATAAAAAACCAAAATTTAAATCAAAAATACCATAAAAAACAAAACAAAAATCTATAAACACATTAAAAAAAACAAAAATAAACCTAAAAACAACTGACAAATATCATAAAACACAAAAAATCAAGAAAAATAAAATAAAACAAACAACAAAAAGCATAATACACCAAAAAAACAAGCTAATAAACAAGCAAAAACAGAACAAAATTTAACAAAACAAGAAAATTAAAGAAACTCCACAGTTAAAAACGCTTAAAACCGTAAATTTCTGATCTAAAAAGACTAACTCTTGTCTCCAGCAGTTTAAACACCTCACGCATAAAAAAACTGCTAACCGGAAGCCCGAAACTATTAACTGATATGCTTTTTTTTCCTAAATTTGCGGCTTTTATAAACAACAATATGATTAAGAGACAGCAAATTAAAGATTTATTAAAGTCGACAGCATTTGACACAGAAGTAACGGTTATGGGATGGGTTAGAACTTTCCGTAATAATCAGTTTATCGCATTAAATGACGGGTCTTGCATGAGCAATATCCAGGTTGTGATCGATTTTAATAATTTACCCGATGAGCTGTTGAAAAGAATCACTACAGGTGCAGCCATTTCTGCAACAGGTAAATTAATCGAATCGCTTGGTAAAGGCCAAACAGTTGAGGTTAAAGCTACAAGTGTTGAAATTTTGGGTGATAGTGACCCGGAGAAATTCCCGCTGCAACCTAAAAAACACAGCCTGGAGTTTTTGCGCGAAATAGCACACCTGCGTTTCCGCACCAATACTTTTAACGCGGTTTTTAAGGTTCGTCATGCTTTAGCTTTCGCTATTCACCAGTTTTATAACGAGCGCGGTTTTGTATACATGCACACGCCCGTAATTACGGCTAGTGACGCAGAAGGTGCCGGCGAAATGTTTAAGGTAACCACTTTAGATTTCGACAATACACCACGTACTGAGGATGGTAAAGTAGATTTCTCTCAGGATTTCTTTGCACGCGCCACTAACCTAACCGTATCGGGTCAGTTGGAAGGTGAATTGGCAGCAATGGCTTTCGGTAAAATTTATACTTTCGGACCTACTTTCAGAGCCGAAAACTCCAATACAACACGTCACTTAGCCGAATTCTGGATGATTGAACCTGAGTTTGCCTTCGCCGATTTAGAAGATAACATGCAGCTTGCAGAAGATATGATGAAGTATGTGATTAAATATGCTTTAGACAACTGCAAAGAGGAATTAGAATTTTTAAACAGCCGTTTAGCGGAAGAAGATAAACAAAAGCCACAAAACGAGCGCAGCGAATTTGGTTTGTTAGAAAAACTGGATTTCTGTTTATCAAACGATTTCGAACGTTTAACTTACACTGAAGCCATCAGGATTTTAAAATCTTCTAAACCGAACCAGAAGAAACAGTTTAAATACCTGATTGATGAATGGGGAGCTGATTTACAGAGCGAGCACGAACGCTACCTGGTAGAAAAACACTTTAAAAAACCAGTAATCTTAACCGATTATCCTGCAGATATTAAATCGTTCTACATGCGCCAGAATGAGCCGGATGCCGAAGGCAGACAAACCGTTGCCGCAATGGACATCCTGTTCCCGGGTATTGGCGAAATGATTGGTGGATCGCAGCGTGAGGAGCGCTTAGATCGTTTAACCCAACGCATGGAAGCTTTAAACATTCCACAGGATGAATTGTGGTGGTATTTAGATACCCGCCGTTTCGGTACAGCACCACACGCTGGTTTCGGTTTAGGTTTCGAACGTTTGGTATTGTTCGTAACTGGTATGACCAACATCCGCGATGTAATTGCTTTCCCAAGGTTCCCGAAAAATGCGGAATTTTAGTTTAGGGTAAACAAATAGCCTATTACCAAAGAAGTCAAGTTTTTAGAAACTTGACTTCTTTTTTTTATCCCTTACCCTAAAACACAAAACCTTCTACACAACGAAAAAACATTCCATTTTTTCTACTATGAATCGTCCCGGTGAGGCGATTTTAGATTTAGAGATTATCCACATGAACGGACCGTCCCCATCGGAACGACTCCCGGGTAGCCAATTGTAAAATTGGCGTTAATTGTATTTATTATCGTGTACATGAATTATTCATGTGCATGATCACCATAAGGATTTGCATGAGCATAATCAACCGCCGAAACTTTATAATCGGTTGGTGCAAAACTTTGCGAAGTACTTAAAGCCATGCCCAGCTCATAACGGGTTGGATAAGGAGTTTGCAACAAACTACCTGTCGGGATATACGGGAAAGTTTCAAGATAACTCTGCATTACACTCGGACTCACCCTCCTGTTAATATACGCGCGACTTAACTGATGCGTTTCCCTTAAACCTGCAGCACCCAGCAATTCAACAGCACTGGCCACGGTAAGGTTATGGAAATTTTTAACACGTACGGTTTTATCTTCCACTACCAAACCTTTCATTAAACTCGGGTCCTGTGTAGCTACCCCTGTAGGGCAGGTATTGCTGTTACATTCAAGCGCCTGAATACAGCCCAGGGCAAACATCATCCCGCGGGCGGCATTACACATATCGGCACCAAGTGCTATGTTTTTAACCAGATCAAATCCCGTAGCTACTTTACCCGACGCAATAATTTTAATGTGTTTTTTCAGGTCGAAACCATTCAACACATCATAAACAAAGGCTACTCCTTCACGCAAAGGCATCCCTACCGAGTTCGAAAACTCCTGTGGCGCAGCTCCGGTACCACCTTCGCCCCCATCCACAGTAATAAAATCAGGATAAATCTTCGTTTCCACCATCGCTTTGCAAATGGCATAAAACTCGCTTTTGCGGCCAATACATAACTTAAAGCCAACCGGTTTACCCCCCGATAAATCGCGTAGTTTTTTTACAAACTCCAGCAAGCCGATCGGTGTATTAAAAACCGAGTGTGCAGGTGGCGACAATACATCTTTACCTTCGGGCACTAAACGGATGCGTGCTACCTCAGGGGTAACCTTTTTAGCCGGCAACATACCACCGTGACCCGGTTTAGCCCCCTGCGAAAGCTTAATCTCGATCATTCTAACCTGATCAGTCTGCGCACGTTCGGCATAAGCATCGTAATTAAAGGTACCATCGGCATTGCGGCAACCGAAATAACCGGTACCAATTTGCCAGATTAAATCGCCTCCCGGCTGACGGTGGTAATCGCTGATTCCCCCCTCGCCAGTGTTGTGCGCAAAATTACCCATTTTGGCCCCGCCATTTAAAGCCAGAATCGCATTCTGACTTAACGAACCAAAGCTCATGGCCGAAATATTATAAATACTGGCCGAGTATGGCTTTTTACAATCCGGTCCGCCAACCAAAACCCTTGGATCTAAATTCAATTCATGATGCGAAATAGCCGCAATACTGTGGCTTAACCACTCGTACCCGTTCTCGTATACGTTTAGCTGCGTTCCAAACGGAATGGTATCGTTATCGGTTTTAGCTCGCTGATAAATGAGTGAGCGGTTTAAACGGTTATATGGCGTGCCGTTCGTATCACTCTCTACAAAATACTGGTAAACCTTAGGCCTCAACTCCTCCATAAAATACCTTAAACGGCCAAATACAGGGTAGTTACGCACAATACTGTGCTTAGGCTGGTATAAATCGTAAATACCGAGAATAACAAAGGGACCGGTAAAAATAAATGTCCACCATAAAAACGGATGATAAAGGCCCAGCATAATGGTTAGGGCAATTAAAAATGCGGCAATTGCGACGAAAGCTTTTCTCATAAAATTAGATTAGCGGATGTTTTGTTCTTACAAAGATTAGGATTATTAAACAACTGACACCATTAAATTGTTATTTTTACGCTATGCTTATTAAGATATATCCGGAAAACCCAAACGAAAAAGCCATTGAACAGGTTGTAGAAGTTCTGAAAAAAGGCGGTCTCATCATCTATCCAACCGATACGATTTACGGTTTGGGCTGCGATATTACCAACCAGAAAGCAATTGAAAAGATCTGCCGCATTCGGGGTATTAAACCCGAAAAGGCCAATTTCTCTTTCATTTGCCACGATTTAAAGCACATATCCGATTACATTAAACCGATTGATAATACCACATTCAGGGTGCTGAAAAAAGCCCTGCCCGGTCCCTTTACCTTTATTTTTAATGCCAACAATAATGTACCCAAACTGTTAAGTTCGAATAAAAAAACAGTGGGTATACGTGTGCCCGATAACAACATCGCCAGGTGCATTGTTAAAGAACTGGGCAACCCCATCCTCTCTACTTCAATAAGAGACGATGATGATGTAATCGAATATTCAACCGATCCGGAACTGATCCACGAAAAATACGAAGACCTGGTTGATCTGGTAATCGACGGCGGTTACGGTGATAACGAAGCCTCAACCGTGATTGATTGCACTTTGGGCGAGTTCGAAGTGATCAGGGAAGGCAAAGGAGATATTACGGAATATTTGTAGAAGCGATTCTTTAAGTTTGTCAATCCTGAACCTGTCGAAAGGCTATCACAACCTCAAACGTCATCTACTCTGATCCGATCATTATTGTGATTTGTTTCAGGGTCCCTTTTTAACTATCGTAAAAATTAAAGAGATGCTGAAACAAGTTCAGCATGACGGCAAGAAGGATAGCCTGCGCAGGAATGACGGATCGCAGAAGGGGAATAAAGAAGGTTCTTCGATTCCGCTATCATTAACAGCCCTTGTAGAAGAATCGTCATTTCGACTAGAGCCGGCCGGTTTTTCACCGGTGGCGGAATGGAGAAATCTATCGAGACAGATTTAACTTCGCTGAGCACTGCGTGGTTCCTGCATGCGCGGGAATGAAGGATGTTTCAGGGCCATTTTTTTAAATAGTGTGTGCAATGGAGAGATGCTGAAATAAATTCAACATGACGGTGAGAAGGATAGCCTGCACAGGAATGACGGATTCGGTTTTTCTGCACCCTGCCTCCGGCATAGGAGATTTTCGCCGGAAAAAGCACGACAACCTTTGCACTGACTTTCATGCCCCCACTATACAAGGCAGGATCAAGCGCGTGCGGAAGGAAACGAGCAGAGGAAGCGCCTAGGAACTGCCGCAATTAAGGTTTTCGTAGGTTTTTACAAGAAAGGATCCAGGCCTTGATTTTTTGGTTCTTTTTCATCAAGGAAAAAGAACTAGCCCCGGCGGCAATGAGCCGAAAAAACAATTAAGAGATGCTGAAATAAATTCAGCATGACGGCAAGAAGGATAGCCTGCGCAGGAATGACGGATTCTGTTTTTCTGCACCCTGCGCTCCGGCATAGGAGATTTTCGCCGGAAAAAGCACGAAAAACCTTGCACTGACTTTCATGCCCCCACTATACAAGGCAGGATCAAGCGCGTGCGGAAGGAAACGAGCAGAGGAAGCGCCTAGGAACTGCCGCAATTAAGGTTTTCGTAGGTTTTTACAAGAAAGGATCCAGGCCTTGATTTTTTGGTTCTTTTTCATCAAGGAAAAAGAACTAGCCCCGGCGGCAATGAGCCGAAAAAATAAT
>RCUK01000537.1_pt1 | contig 32560 bp, 30 predicted proteins | sample 2166381 | NCBI WGS metagenome assembly RCUK01 (sample SAMN09932809, study PRJNA488358) | compost metagenome | isolation source: compost soil in an enriched community | place: Germany: Experimental Botanical Garden | reverse complement strand
CCAACACACGGTCATATACATGCCGCAGATGGTTCAATCGTTATCCCTTTTTCTGATGAAAGTGTAGCAACTTCTCCATTTACTGTCTCTGGCAGTGTGACAGATGCACAAATTACAGAACTTATGGCCAATCATTATTATGTAAATTTGCATACCACAGCATATCCGAATGGCGAAATTAGTGGTACTTTAATGCAAACTGGCACTTCCGGAGGCGGAGGCGGTGGTGGCGGTGGCTATTAATCTTAAATTTAAAAAAGCCTTTCTAATTAGTAGAAAGGCTTTTTTATTCTTGCTATTTTTCTTGCTCTTAACTCATTTAGTAAATAAATTCTACTGGGAGTTTATCAAGATTGTAAGTCACATCTTTTTGCAGTAAAATTTTATATTGAATGTATTCTTCGTAACTCATATTCTTATCGAATAAAAACACCAAATCTGGGACTCTATCAAACTTTATACTATAAAAATGCTTTAATATTTCTGATATTTTTATTTCCTTATTCCCCATGAAAACCTGGTTTTTCCCTTTACCAAAGTAAACTACAAAACTTCCTGCCGTAGGTTTTTCCATTTTATAAAACACTTTCGTGAAAGGAATAAAAGCTAAATTCTTCCCAATAGAATCTGCATAAGAATAATAGTTTTCAGATTCTTCATTCTGATGCATTTTCTCGTTACGCTTTTTTTCCTGCATTTTTATTACCTGCGGCATTACCAATTTCAAAGGCAGACGTTTGTCTATATTGAAAATCCAATTGGTTGATATAATAGCACTTTTTCTATTCAAATCGGCAATTGTATCTTTTCCATCAGCTTTGAAAAAGATGTAAATTGGCGAATGATCTTGTACATCTTTTACAATTGAAACATTTGATTTTGGCAATAAAACATCTTCTTTTTTTCCGCAGGAGAAGAGTAGGAAAGCTATAATTAGGGTAAAGTATTTCATTTTATTTATTTTTTACACAAAGAATTAATACAACGTTTTGTCATTCCGAGGAACGAGGAATCACACTCGAAACTCGACAAAGATTGACGACATACTTTGAGGAAATACTAGTGTGATTCCTCGTTCCTCGGAATGACAAATCTATTGTTTAAATAGTATTCAAATTCATTTTATTAAACAAAGTAACACATTCCACCGCTTCTTTCACATCATGAACGCGAAGAATTTTTGCGCCTTTTGTCAAAGCTATTGTATTCAAGAAAGTAGTTCCATTTAAAGCTTCTTGCGGTGTAATATCAAGTGTTTTATAAATCATTGATTTTCTTGAAATTCCGGCTAAAACGGGTAATTCTAAAATATTGAAAAGTTCCATTTTTTGCATTACTTCATAATTCTGATCGGTTGTTTTAGCAAAACCAAAACCTGGATCGAGAATCAAATCGTTGATTCCTAAACTTCTCGCTTTTTTCACTTTTTCTGAAAAATAGAAAAGCATTTCTTTTATAATATCATCATATTGTGTTAAACTCTGCATCGTCTGCGGATTCCCACGCATGTGCATCATGATATACGGAACGTTATAATGCGCAACTACATCAAACATTTTTTCGTCTAATTCGCCAGCAGCAATATCGTTTATAATTGCCGCGCCGATTTCAATACTTGCTTTTGCGACTTCAGCCCTAAAAGTATCAATCGATAATAAAGTCTTTGGAAAGTGTTTTAAAATCAATTCTATTGCTGGAACGATTCTGTCGATTTCTTCTTGTTCGGTTACAAATTCAGCGCTTGGTTTACTAGAATACGCTCCAATATCGATGAATGTTGCGCCTTCAGAAAGCATTTTATCTACTTGCGAAATAATTTCGTCTTCATTTTTATATTTCCCTCCGTCAAAGAAAGAATTTGGAGTAACATTGAGAATCCCCATTACTCTAGGAATTGACAAATCGATAAGTTCTCCTTTGCAGTTAATAAACATTTTGTTTCAAGTTTTTATTTGTTTAACGTTTCAAGTTGATGCAGATTGCGTAAGTTCGAGAACTTTAAACTTGAAACATATTTTAGTTTCAAGTTATCACCGTTAACACTTTGTTTAGAAAAAACTTGAAACAAAGCGAACCTTAAACTTGAAACACTTAAAAAATTATCCTTATTTTTGAAGAAATTTTAGCAAATATACAGCATATAAATGAAGAATACTTCCCAAGAGTTTGATAATGTTATCGCGGTTTGCCGAACATTGTTTATCAATAAAATGAAAGATTACGGCAGTGCATGGAGAATTTTAAGACTGCCATCGCTGACAGATCAGATTTTTATAAAAGCACAACGAATTAGAAGTTTACAGGAAAACGAGGTTCGTAAAGTAGATGAAGACGAAAAAGGAGAATTTATCGGAATCATCAATTATTCTATCATGGCTTTGATTCAGTTAGAATTGGGCGTTGTAGATCAGCCAGATCTTGACGTGGAAAAAGCAACTGAATTATATGATGCTAAAGTAAAATTGACCAAAGATTTAATGGAAGCCAAAAATCACGATTATGGTGAAGCTTGGCGTGATATGCGCGTAAGTTCATTAACCGATCTAATTTTGCAGAAACTCCTTCGCGTTAAGCAAATTGAAGATAATAAAGGAAAAACAATAGTGTCTGAAGGAATCGATGCTAATTATCAGGATATGATTAATTATTCTGTTTTTGCTTTAATCTTAAACCCTATAATTAAATAAAATTTCAAAAAATTAAATCCCAAATTCCAACTTCAAAATTGGAGTTTGGGATTTAAAAATTTGGAATTTAACCCCTAAATATTTGCCATGAAAAACATCATTACTCAATTTTCCCGATTATTTGTCGGTGTCCTATTCATCATTTCCGGATTAATCAAACTAAACGATCCTGTTGGATTCTCTTATAAACTGACTGAATATTTCAGTGAACCTGTTTTCAATATGCCGTTTTTAGAGCCATTGACTTTAGGTTTGGCTATCTTTTTAGTGATTTTAGAAGTAGTTTTAGGTGTAATGCTATTGGTTGGCTATAAATCAAAACTAACAATTTGGGCTTTACTTTTATTGATTGTTTTCTTTACATTCCTTACTTTCTATTCAGCATATTTTGATGTAGTTAAAGATTGCGGATGTTTCGGAGACGCTTTACACTTAACACCTTGGCAATCATTCACAAAAGATATTGTTTTATTATTCTTTATCTTGATTTTATTCATCAACAAAAAATTAGTAAAACCTTTATTTTCTAAATTAGTTACCAACATTATCACTTTGGTTAGCATTATTTTATGTGTATTTATGGCGGTTTGGGTTATCAATCATAATCCGATAAAAGATTTCCGTCCTTATAAAGTGGGAACAAACATCGAAAAAGGAATGGAAATTCCAGAAGGTGCTCCAAAATCGGTTGTAGAAATGATTTTTATCTATAAAGTAAACGGAGTTGATAAAGAATTTACAGAGAAAGATTTAATGAATATTCCAGAAGGAGCTGTATTTGTTGACAGAAAAGACAAAGTAATTTCTGAAGGCTATGTCCCTCCTATCCACGATTTCACTATGACAAAAGATGATTCTGACTATAAAGAAGAATTATTAAAAGAGCCTAAATTATTAATTTATGTGACTTACGATTTGAATTTATCGAATCCTGAAGGAATGAAAAAATTAGCAAAAGTTACTGCCGATGCAAAAGCAAAAGGTTACAAAGTAATCGGAATGACTGCTTCTGGAGCTGACGAAATTGCTAAAGCTAAAAAAGATTATGCTTTAGATATTGATTTCTATTTCTGCGATGGAACTGCTTTAAAAACAGTTGAAAGAGCAAATCCAAGTATTGTGGTTGTACATGATGGAACTATCGCTCAAAAAGTACATTACAATGATGTTGATGATTTGAAATTGTAAATGCTTCAAAAAAAAATCAAAAGCGCCAGCAAACGTATTGTTTGCTGGCGCTTTTGATTTTTAGCATTCCTGTCAAAAGTTAACTTTTAGATTACGAATAATAATCCTACATTTGAGCAAACCAAAAACTATTTTAACCATGAAAAAACTGCTACAGATTTCATCTCTTCTAGTCTTATTTTTTGCGGCAGGATGTGATTCCTCTCAAGTACTTTGCGAAACAGGACCTTTGATTCATACTTTTGAATTTGTTGATAAAGATTCGGGAGCGAACTTGTTTGACAATGGCACTTTTACCCCACAAACACCTGTGACAGTAACAGATTTGAATCAAAATAAGATAATTCAAACTTCTTATATGAAAAGCAACAATTCAGATCGTGCTTTGTTAGTATTAGCATTTGAAGCAGGAACATTTAAATATGCTGTAAATATTGGAGACAAACCTGCATTTGAATTATCTGTTGTTACGGAGAGATTGAAAGGAAGCCAATGTAATGGTATCGTGAAAAAATCAATTGAAATTAAAAATGCTGACTATGAAGAAGAAAAAACAACCGGGATTTATAAAATTTTAATGAATACTAAAAACTAAAAATCAATTAAAATCCATATTTATAGTCTATAGCATCCAATTTATGAAAAGATTCATTAAAACACTTTTTTTCTCATTCTCCATTTTATTTTGCATTGCAGGTTTCGGTCAAACAAAAAATGAAAATCAACGCTATATCTTCTTTTTTCATAACAAATTTGTTGAAGAAAACGATCTAAATGTAGCTCATCCCGAATATGGTAAAGCAGAATACAATGAGATTTTAGAATCTTTTAGAAAAGATAATTTTATTGTTTTTAGTGAAAAAAGAAAGAAAAACACAAACGCCGCTGATTATGCACAAAAGATTGCTAAACAGGTAAAAGCATTAATTAAAAAAGGTGTTTCGCCAAATCATATTACGGTAATTGGAACTTCAAAAGGCGGTTACATTGCCCAATTTGTTTCAACTTATCTCTCTAATCCAGATGTGAATTTTGTTTTTATTGGGTGTTTTAGAGATGTAGATATTCAGGAAATTCCAGATATTAATTTCTGCGGTAATATTTTAACCATTTATGAAAAATCAGATATTTACGGAGTTTCTGCGATAAAACGAAAAGAAACTTCTAAATGCAAAATAGAGCATTTTAAAGAAATTGAACTTAATACTGGTTTAAAACATGGATTCTTATACAAAGCTACAGACAATTGGATTGCTCCAAGCAAAAAATGGGCAAATGGAAATTATGAATTAAATTAAGCATTGAAAAACATAAAAAAAGCCTTCAATAATTTTAATTTTATTGAAGGCTTTTTTGTTGAAATCTGACGTTTTTTGGATTAAAATCTTCTTCAAAAAATAAAATTTCAATCTCATTTTTAATCCTAAAAAAACTCAGCGTAAAAAATATCTGATTTTTGACCTCTACTATTACGATTTCATTCCGCTATTTCTAACCCAAAACCGCAGTTTTGTTACAAAATAAACGACTCTTCAAATTTTGTTAATGTACAATTGGCATTCCATTTGTTTGTTTAACTTTGTGAATTCAGTACCTTAATAAAAAATAATTTTAATCAAATATGAAACAATTAGTCCTTGCCGTAATTGCATTTATTTCTTTTTCTTGCACACAAGCTCAGAAAACAGCTTTTTCTAAAGAAGCCTTGTCTGAGAAATTACTTGCCGCTGACGGAAGTCAAGTTACTTTCAAAAACATATTAAAAAAATACAAAGGAAAAACTTTGGTTATCGAAGTTTGGGCTTCTTGGTGTGGTGACTGTGTAAAAGCAATGCCAAAATTAAAAGAGTTACAAGCTAACAACCCTGACGTATCTTACCTATTCCTTTCTGCTGATAAAACAGCTGAAAAATGGAAAGCCGGAATTGAAAAGCATGAATTAAAAGGCGATCACTTTATGATGAACGATGGTATGAAAGGAGTTTTCGGAAAAGCTATTGATCTAGACTGGATTCCAAGATATATTATTGTTGACAAAACAGGAAAAATCGTTTTATATAGAGCGATCGAAACTGATTTTGGTAAAATCGACGAAACTTTAAAAGGATTGAAATAATTTTCAATTGTAATAACAATATCAATGTCAAAATTCAATTGCAATTGCAATTTTGACTCCCTTCAAAAAACAAAAAATTAAAAAATAATAAAAACTACCAAAATGAGAAAATCGATTGTTGCAGGAAACTGGAAAATGCATAAAAATGCTGCACAAACTGAAGAATTATTAAACGAGTTAATTGCTAAAATTCCAGCAAAAACAAATGCACAAGTAATTGTAGCTCCAACTTTTGTAAACTTACAAGCGGCGGCTGCAAAATTAAAAAACACAACTATTGGAGTTTCTGCTCAAAATGTTCACCAAGCTGAAGGCGGTGCTTTTACAGGAGAAATTTCTGCAGATATGTTAACTAGCATTGGCGTTAACACAGTAATCTTAGGCCACTCTGAGCGTAGAGCTATTTTTCACGAAACTGATGCTTTAATTGCTAACAAAGTTGACACAGCTTTAAAACACGACATGACAGTTATTTTCTGTTTTGGTGAAGAATTAAAAGACCGTCAATCTGGAAATCACTTTAATATTGTTGAAAATCAATTACGTGATGGGGTTTTCCATATTGCTAAAGAATCTTGGTCTAAAATTGTTTTAGCTTATGAGCCAGTTTGGGCTATTGGAACAGGAGAAACTGCTTCGCCAGAACAAGCTCAAGAAATGCACGAATTCATCAGAGAAACTATCCGTAAAGCTTTTGGAGCTGAAATCGCTGACGAAGTTTCTATTTTATACGGTGGTTCTGTAAAACCAGAAAACGCTAAAGAAATCTTCTCTAAACCAGACGTAGACGGTGGTTTAATTGGAGGCGCTGCTTTAAAAGCTGACGATTTCTTAGCGATTGTTACTTCTATCTAATTTTAGATTTTAGATTTTAGATTTTAGATTTTAGATTTTAGATTTTAGATTTTACAAAAAACCATTCGCTGTGCGAATGGTTTTTTCGTATTGGAATTTGGAATTTTTAAATTGAAGTTTATAATTTAAGAATTACCTTTGCAAAAAATTTAATTTATGTCAAACATCTATTTAGGATATCATTTTACGATTGAGCCGAAAGAATTGGGTTCTGAAATTTTAGTGGCTGAATTGGGCGAAAAAGCGTTTGAAAGTTTTACAGAAACAGAAAACGGAATTTCGGCTTTTGTGAAGAAGGATTTATGGGATGAGAATATCCTGGATGATATTTATATTCTACAATCTGAAGAGTTTAAAATTGAATATACTATTGAAGAAATCGATCAGGTAAACTGGAATGAGGAATGGGAAAAGAATTTTGAACCAATTGATGTAGACGGAAAATGTCACGTTCGTGCTCCTTTTCATGAAAAAACGGATGCAGAGTTTGATATCGTAATCGAACCCAAAATGAGTTTTGGAACTGGTCATCATGAGACCACTCACATGATGATTCAGCATTTACTAGAAATGGATGTAAAAGGTTTAAAAACGCTTGATATGGGTTGCGGAACTGCCATTTTAGCTATTTTAGCTGAAATGAAAGGCGCAGAACCAATTGATGCCATTGACATTGACAACTGGTGTTACCTTAACTCTATCGAAAATGCCGAACGCAATAATTGTAAACATATCAGCGTTTATGAGGGCGATGCTACTTTATTAGCGGGTAAAAAATACGATTTAATCATTGCCAATATCAACAGAAATATTTTGTTGAACGATATGCAGTCTTATGTTGATGCTTTAAACCCAAAAGGAATTATTCTTTTTAGCGGTTTTTATGAAGAAGACATTCCGTTTATTGATGCTTCTTGCGTTGAAAAGGGTTTAACTTATGTTAAAAAGCTTCAAAGAAACAACTGGGTATCTTTAAAATATGTAAATTAGTTACTGATATTCAATTCAGTACAAAACCTATAAGACATGAGTACTAAAGAAAAAGTAAGAGAAAGAGTTCGCGAAAAAGAAGCCATTGCTTTTAATAACGAGATCATTGTGTATAATGATGATGTAAACACTTTTGATCACGTAATCGATACTCTTATGCGTGTTTGCGACCACACGGCTGAACAAGCTGAACAATGTTCTTTAATCGTTCATTACAACGGAAAATGCACTGTAAAAACTGGTCCGATTGAAAAACTTAAACCTCAATGCACACAACTTTTGGAAGCTGGGCTTAGCGCCGAAATTGTTTAATTGATTCATCATTTAAAAACGCATTCTGTTTTATTCTTATTAGAATTAAATAGAATGCGTTTTAATTTTATAAGTTTCCATTTAGCAAAAAAATCTATTCAATTAGAGAGACGATAAATACAACTTAATTACTATTTCTTTTCAATTGCCTGAGGATTCTTTCTCAGATTTATTTATTTTAAATCAAAATACCATATAAATACGGTTTATTTTATCAATAATTTAAAAAGCATTCTATTTTATTCTATATTTGAACGAAATAGAATGCATTTTTATGGAAGAATACGGAAAGATCTTGATTATTGCAATGCCGGTTTTTTTAGCCTTGATTATCATTGAAAAAATTTATGGCATTTATAAAAAAAATGATACCGCTCCATTAATCGATAGCGTATCAAGTATTAGTTCTGGCATTACCAATTCGGTTAAAGATGTTCTAGGACTGAGCGTTACTTTTCTTTCTTACGAATGGCTGGTTTCCAAAATCGCATTACAGCATTTAGAAGCCAATGTTCTCTCCTACTGCATTGCTTTTTTTGTAATCGATTTTTATGGTTATTGGAGTCATCGACTGGCGCACCAGATTAATTTTCTTTGGAATAAACATGCCATACATCATAGCAGTGAAGAATTTAATCTTGCATGTGCACTTCGCCAGCCCATTGCAAGTTTGGTAAATCTGTTTACTTTTTTATTGATTCCTGCGGCTTTATTAGGCGTTCCTGCTTCTGTAATTGCCATTACGTTACCTATTCACTTATTTTTACAATTTTGGTATCATACCAAACATATCAAGAAAATGGGATTTATAGAATATATTTTGGTAACTCCTTCACACCATCGCGTGCATCATGCCATTAATCCAGAATATCTAGACAAAAACCATTCTCAGATCTTCATTTTCTGGGACAAACTTTTTGGCACTTTCCAAGAAGAATTAGACGAAGTTCCTCCTGTTTTTGGAATCACGAGACCTGCCAACACATGGAATCCAATTAAAATAAATTTTCAACATTTGGGTTTACTTATAAAAGATGCTTGGCGTGCTCCAAAGTGGAAAGATAAATTCACCATCTGGTTCAAACCAACAGGCTGGCGTCCAGAAAACTTTGAAGAAAAATATCCCGTAAACAAAATTGATAATGTTTTTAATTTTGAAAAATATGGCACGCAGAATTCTCAAAAACTGATTTATTGGTCCGTTATTCAAATGCTGATAACATTATTATTTGTAAGTTACCTGTTTGAGAATATTGCTAAAATTGGTCTTCCAAACATCTTTATCTACGGCTTTTTTATTTTTCTAACCATATATAGCTACACAGAGTTAATGGACAAAAATAAATTTGCTGTTTTATGGGAAGGATTCCGATTGGCAATTGTAATTTGTATTATTGGTTACTATGGAGACTGGTTCGGTTTAAACCTTGTAATTCCAATAAGTAATTATATTATTTTTATCTACCTGATCTTATCTTTTTTAGCGACATTTTATTTTGTTAATTTTGATTTTAAAACCAACCAAAACCAATACATCAATTCATAACCCCTATTATGAGAAATTCTTCCTTTTTTAAAATTTATTTGGCATTTAGTGTGATTTACCTCATTATTCTGCTTACTGGACACGAGCGTTACGATCTCTTTCTCAAACCCATTCTAATTCCGATTATTGGATTTGGAGCTTACTTTTACAGAAGATTTCCGAGTCAAAACATTTTATTGGCCGCGCTTACACTTTCATGGCTTGGAGATGTCACTCTGCTTTTTTCAGACCTTGGCGAAATTTATTTTATTTTAGGTCTTGTTTTTTTTCTTACAGCGCACATAGTTTATTGCGTTCTTTTTAATAAACAGAAAAGGATTAGAAAAAAACAAAACAAACCTCTTTTCATATTTGGAAGTGTCTTGATTGCATTTTACTTAATCGGAATGGTTTCTTTTCTAATGCCTTACTTAGGAAAACTTGAAATTCCTGTTTCTATTTATGCTTCGGTTATTTCAGTCATGCTTTTATTTGCTCTGAATGGATTTTTGGTCTGGGAAAAACCTGGCAATCAGCTTGTTTTTTTTGGTGCCATTTTCTTTATTATTTCTGACAGTATTCTGGCTGTAAATAAATTTTATGCCCCAATTCCTAAAAGCTCATTTTTTATCATGCTAACATATCTTCTGGCACAATATCTGATTGTAGTTGGTGTTTTAAAACTAAATCCGAAAAAAGTAGAGCAAACAGTTTAATTATCCAACAACCTCAGCCATGAAAAAAATAACTCTTTTAATTGTTTTATTAATTAGCGCTTCTTCTTGTGTAAGTACAAAATCGACATTAAAAAATGTTGATGACAATGCGCCAGATTTGATTTTAAAAAAGGATAATACTTTTTCTATAACTCAATTTGCTAAAGATAAAAAGTATGGTTACGATCCTGATTATCCCATTAATATATTTTTTCAGAATACAAACAATGAGGCTCTAAACGAAACTCGTTTTCTAAATGCCTTGGCTGGTCCAAATGGCGAAAAAATAACGTATTCTAGATTAGAAACCTGCTGTCCGTTCCCTACTAAAAGAAGTAACATGGGGGCTGGATTTTTGAATGTTTATGAATTGAAATGGGATGGACAAAAAAAGCCCGTTAAGCTTTATTTGAATGTTTATGAGAAAGGGATTTTGATGGTTCCTGTTGGATTGAGGTTGAAATAATTATCCTCAAACTAAGATTATGCTTAATATACTACCATTGCTGCTTATTATTTTACCAGTATTATCACAATTAATATTGGGAACATTTTCTATCTATAAACCTGATTTATTAAAATTTAGCCGTATTTCCTGGATCAATTTTGTCCTGCAAATCGTCCTTTCTTTCGTAGCATTTAATATTGCTGATTATAATCTTACAAAACTTTATGAGCCAAATCCTGTGCGATGTGGCATGCCTCTCATTGGAATTGCTATGGCTTGTTTCTCTTTCTTTTTTATTCTGATAATAGTAATCATTATTCAATTTTTGATTAAAAGATGGAGAGAAAATCGGTCAAAAGGACAGATTATTCAAAACTAAAAAACAGCATTAAACTGCAAAACTTCAAAACATGATAAATGTCACCTATTAGTTTCTTTTCATGCTTTAATATTGTCTGGGAAAAAGCATTTTATCATTTTAAATAATTTTTAGAAATTCATTAATTCTACTAAGCTCGTAGCCAGTTATTCAACTTCTTAAAATAATCTTAAATCTTCATCTGCTATTCATAAATCATAACTACCTTTGCACTGTCAAAAAATCATATTATGAACATACAACATATTCCACAAATTAAGCATACTGATAGTGGGAATTTCTTTTTATTGGCGGGACCTTGCGCTATTGAAGGAGAAGAAATGGCTCTTAGAATTGCTGAAAAATTAGTTGGTATTACCGACAAACTTCAGATTCCTTATGTATTTAAAGGATCTTTTAAAAAAGCAAACCGTTCTAGAATTGACAGCTTTTCTGGAATAGGTGACGAAAAAGCTTTAAAAATCTTACGAAAAGTTTCAGAAACTTTTCATGTTCCAACAGTAACAGATATTCATACCAACGAAGATGCTGATATGGCAGCTCAATACGTAGATGTATTGCAGATTCCAGCTTTCTTAGTTCGTCAAACTGATCTTGTTGTGGCTGCTGCCAACACAGGAAAAACAGTAAATTTGAAAAAAGGACAATTTATGAGTCCAGAAAGCATGAAACACGCTGTTCAAAAAGTTTTAGACTGTAATAATGAAAATGTTATGGTTACAGACCGTGGTACTATGTTTGGTTACCAGGACATGATTGTTGATTTTAGAGGAATTCCTACTATGCAACAATATGCGTCTACGGTTTTGGATGTAACACACTCGTTGCAACAACCTAACCAGACTGCCGGTGTTACGGGAGGAAGACCAGATATGATTGAAACTGTTGCTAAAGCGGGTATTGCTGTGGGTGTTGACGGTATTTTTATCGAAACTCATTTTGACCCTGCTAATGCAAAAAGTGATGGTGCTAATATGCTTCATTTAGACTATTTTGAAGGTTTAATGAACAAATTAGTAGCTATTAGAAAAACTGTAAATGCCTTTTAATAATTTTATAATACTTTAAGTTCTTTGAAAACAAAAATTTTAGTTTTTCTTCTTGCTTGTGTTTCTTTAAACACATTTGCTCAGGAGGAAATTCCAGTACAGAAATACGCTGCTCATAACAAAGGTAAATTCTTTGTGATGTGGGGCGGAAACAGAGAAAGCTATTCTAAATCTGATGTAAACTTTAGAGGTAAAGATTACAACTTTACAGTAAACAATATGGCCGCTCATGACAAACCAAAAGGATGGCATGTAGACTATATTAATCCTGTAAATATGACTATTCCTCAAACCAATTTGAGATTAGGATATTTTTTTAGTGATCATTATAGTGTTACAATTGGTGTTGACCACATGAAATATGTAATGACACAAAACCAAATTGCAAATGTTACTGGAAACATCAATTTGCCTGCAGATGATCCCGCATCAATTTACAATGGTAATTACAATAATACGCCTGTCGATATGTCTCAGGGAGGAGCTAAAGAAGGCGGTTATGGAAATGGGGAAATAAATGTAAACGGACCAGCTTTTTTAATGTACGAACATACAGATGGTTTAAACTACATTAATACCGAAGTTTCTAGATTTGATGATGTTTCTAAATGGTTTGGATTACCAAATATTGATAAGGTTCAAATTAACTTAACTGAAGGTCTTGGAGCTGGAATTTTATATCCTAAAACAAATACAACACTTTTAGGAAAAGAGCGTCACGATGATTTCCATGTTTCTGGTTATGGTGTTTCTGCTAAAGCTGGTATAAATGTTACTTTTTTTAAACACTTCTATGTTCAAGGAGAATTAAAAGGAGGTTATATCAATATGCAGGATATTAGAACTACTGTTAGCAACGAAGATAAAGCTTCTCAAGATTTCTTCTTCTTCCAGCGTATTATTGCTGTTGGAGGTATTTTTAGAATCTAATATTTCGTAAAATATATTTAGAAAATAGCTGTCATTTTATTTGGCAGCTATTTTTTTTATTACTTACTTTGTAACTCAAAGTACTTTAAAATTTACTTTATGAAAATCAAAAAATATCTATTCCCGATCATTACTTTTATCATAAGCTTTGGCTGTGCCCTGTTTGTTGCTATAAAAGTTTTTCCAAACAATCCGTTTACTGGAACTAAAAAAGAAAAAACAGCAGTAAGCAAGTTTAAGGATGGTGATCTTATTTTTCAGACTTCAGAATCTAAACAATGCGAAGCCGTTAGAATTGCAACAAATTCTAAATTCTCACATTGTGGCATTATTTACGATATTAACGGAAATTGGTTTGTCTTTGAAGCCGTTCAGCCAGTAAAACTTACTCCGCTTGAAGATTGGATTAAACACGGAAAGGATGGCAAATATCTGGTTAAAAGGTTAAAAGACGAAAACACTTTGAGTCCGCAGGTTTTACAAAAAATGAAAGATTACAGTCAGCAATTTGATGGAAAAGAGTATGATGCTTATTTTGAATGGACTGACATCAGAATTTATTGTTCTGAGTTGATTTGGAAAATTTATAAAAATGCTGCAGGAATTGAATTATCGAAACTTCGAGAATTGAAAGATTTTAATTTAACTGATCCAAGAGTTCAGACAATTTTGAAGGAACGCTACGGAAATGATATTCCATTAGAAGAAAAAGTCGTTGCTCCTTCTGATCTTGCCAAATCTAATATACTAAAAACAGTACTAGACACTTACTAATATTGAAAAAGCTAGCCCATATTCATTCTAGCTTTTTTATTTGCCAATTAACTTTGAAATTCAAAGAACTTTTAAAAACCAATACTTTATGAGAGATTATTTGATTGAAAAACTGTATGAATGTTCAAAAAAACCATATCAAAAATATTTCAAGAAGAATGAGCCTTGGAATATTGATAAAACTAAATTAATGGATTATCCTGAGGAAAGTCTTGGATTTAGTTTAGGAAGTTTTCTTTATCAAAATCATTTTGATATTCAGGAAAAACTAGAAGATCACGACATTATCCATGTTTTGACCAATACTGGAGTTTCGGTTTATGAAGAAATTGGCATGCAGTATTATTTACTAGGAAACGGCAAGAAAAGCTTGTATCTGTTTATGGTGATAGCAACTGGAACTATTTTTTATCCGAAACGCATGAGCTATTTCATTAAGCAATTTAAAAGAGGAAAAAAGGCAAATGCATTTCATTATCTCGATTTTTCAAAAATGCTTTTTATGCCTCTTCAAACTATTCAGCAAACTTTTAAAATTTAAAAATCATGAAAACAATACACAAACCTTTTCAAGAAAAACAGTCTATAGAATTGGCGGTTGGCACATTTACAATTAGTACGATATTGTTTATGCTTTATATTATTTCAAATGAAAGCCCAAATGTTTTGGTAATTGCGTGGCCATTTGCTTTAGCGTCTATTGTAGTCAATTTGATTATGTTTTTTCATTTAGCCGAAAAGTTTATTCATTTACCTCAACAACGAAAAGACATTGGTTTTAAAATCATATTGTTGCTTTCTAACATTCCAATCACCTTTTTGTATTATCTGGTTGTAATGAAATCTTGATTTTTAAAATCATATTAATAAAAAAACACTATTACAAACCCCAGAGGGGTAAAATATTTATAGAATTTCAATAAGAAAATAAAAAAAGCTCCAGAAGAGCGACATATAGTGTACATTACAAAAAATATGTCGCTCCTCTGGAGCTTTACATTGGAGGCATTTCCCTTTTCTATAAATATGCCGCTTCTCCGAAGCTTACAAAAAAAGAGCTATCCATTTGAGATAGCCCTTTTCGATTTATTATTTTTGAAACTTAATTTGCTTTTTTAGTTTCGATTCCGTTTTGATCTAATAAATACATTAATGTAGTCATTGTTGCTGCACCAAGTTCCAATTCTCTTTTGTTGATAGCATCAAATTTATCGTTTGCTGCATGGTGGTAATCAAAATAACGCTGAGAATCCGGTTTTAAACCTGCTTTAACAATGGCTTGAGAAGTTAAATGGTTAATATCTGAACCTGCATGACCAATTGTAAAACTATGCACCAAATAAGGCTCAAAAAGATCTTTGTAACCTTGTATTTTTTTCAAATTAGCGTCATCTGCTTCGATTGAGAAACCTCTTGGCGAGAATCCACCTGAATCACTTTCTAAAGCAAAAATGTGGTTTTCTTTATTTTGTTTTGAAACTTCCTCATATTTAGCACCACCTTTTCCGCCATTTTCTTCATTCATGAACAATACAACACGAATTGTGTTTTTAGGCTTGTAGTTTAAGTTTTTCAAAATACGAATCACTTCCATACTCTGTACTACCCCTGCTCCATCATCGTGAGATCCATCGGCTAAATCCCAAGAATCTAAATGTCCTCCAACTACCATAATATTTTCTGGAGTAACAGTTCCTGTCAATTCCCCAATTACATTATAAGACAGTGCATCTGGTAAAGTTTGGCAAGATTGTTTGAAGTAAAATTTCAAAGCTGGATTTACTTTTAATGATTTGCTTAATAATTCCGCTCCATTTGTACTTATAGCCGCTGTCGGAATATATTGTTCTTTTGGCAAATCTCCATAACTCTGAGCCCCTGTATGAGGGAAATCGTCTAGACGCAAATTCATAGAACGAACAATTGTTCCTACTGCTCCTAATTTTGCTGCTTCTTTCGCTCCTGCATATCTTTGGTCAACACAAGCTCCGTAAGAAGTAAAAGTTTCAATATTTTCTGGATTCATTGGTCTGTTGTAAAAAACAATTTTACCTTTTACTTTGTCAGCTCCAAGTTCTGCCAATTCTTTTATTCCTTGTACCTCAATTATTTCTGCCGTAAGACCTGTTTTTGGAGTTGCTACTGAACCTCCTAATGCGCAAATTGGCACATTGGTTTTTACTTTTCCGTCAAGGATATAAGCTGTTTCTTTTTCGCCACGAACCCAATGTGGCACCATAACTTCTTGCAAATAAACTTTATCTAACCCTAAGCTTTCTAATTGTCTTTTAGTGTAGTCAACAGCTTGTTCTGCACCTTTAGATCCAGACAAACGAGCACCAATATCATTTGACAAGTATTCAAGCCAAGTGTAGCATTTTGCTTCGGTTAAAGCTTTTTTGTAAAATAATTTAATGTTTTTTTCATCATTTGTCTGCGCAAAAGATGTCAATCCGTTTAAAACTAAAGCAGTTAAAAGAATCGTTTTTTTCATAGTTTTTGTAGTAATTTGGAGTTTAGCATGCCAATGGCATATTCGCAAAGGAACAAAATTATTGACATTTCTGAAGTTTTTTCCTCAACCTTTTCACAAAAAAAACTCCAATTACAAATTCTTCAATTTGTAATTGGAGCTTTTACGTATTCTTTAAATAAAGATTATTTTACTTCAATAATCTTATTTTTTGTTCCAATTCCGTTTTCATTAAAAGGCTCTAATAATTGAAAAGTAGTAAGCATAGCTTTTACATAGGTAAACCAATACCCCCATTTTTAGTATCCTCGAATATTTTTTTAAAATCAGGAATATTGTAGTAGTTGTTTCTTTTAAATTCTTCTTCAAATTTCTCATCATTCAATTTTGGGAAAAAGGAAAACATATAATTTTTGTCAATTTTTGTAGCATAATAACAATACAAAGCTTTAATTCTTGTGTCTTCGCTAAAATTAAGCCCCTCAATTTTTGGCAGATCTATTCTTCCTATTAAAAAATTAAGGTAATTTTCTTTGCTTTTGGTATCAGTCTGGGACATTATATCAAAAACCTCTTTATGGAAAATGTATTTGTTATCACAGGTTTTTGTGACTAGTATTTTATAAAATTCTTCCTCTTTAGATTTATCATCATTTAAGCTTCTGTCTAAAACCCATTTTAATAAATCTTTATCTTGAACATAACCAAATACCTTAACAAGACGGTCAAGAAAAAAATCATCATGGAATTTTAACCAAACCAAACTTGCTCTGTTATCATTAAAAAGATATTTGTTGCGGTTCAGTAAAGTCTCAAGATTCTCATAACGTTGTTTAACTAAGTTTTTTTCATCTTTCCAGAAATTTCTAATTACTTCACCATTGCCTTCAAATGGTTCTCCTCCATCTAAACTTTTCATTGTTTTAGGCAAGCAATTTTCATAATTGATAATATCTGGAAACATTTTTTGGTAGTCTATAATTTGAGGCAACGCATAGCTATCTGTAATATAATTATCATGTTTAATTACATATATGCCGAAATAATCAGAAATGTTGTTCGGATAGTAAATAAAAGTTTTATCGCATTTATCCCAAAAATTAATGTATATATATTTTGACTCCGATTTCAAATCTATAGTTCTCCCAAAAACCATTTTAATTTTAGCAATAAACTCATCATTGCTTGGAAATTTAAAACCTTTAGATTTTAATTCGGCTTTAGTTATTGGTAAAATCATTGCAAGATCAGAACTGCTAAAAGCATAAGGATTATTTTCATTTGGTCGCCCATATTGTAATTGTTTTTTTAAAATTTCTTCCATTGGGATATTTTTTTTTACAACGTTACTTTCATTTTTATTTTTACTTTGGTTTTGTTTGTTGCAACTACACAAAATTGATATACATAAGAGAAAAATTTTTCTTTTCATAATTTAAATTTTTAAGATTCAGATCCTTTTTCGTTTGGATTGCCCTCATATTCTGGGAGCTTATAATCTTCGTCGAATACTTCATAATCTTTAGGGACGAGGTAAGCAAAGAACTCTGACTCCGAATATTTCGAACAGTTTAAGGCATTGTTTTGATTTCCTCCCAATATCACAATCTTATTTCCTTTTTTTCCCGCAACGAATCCAACATGACCACCTCCTGTTCGTCTTTTTACGGCAATCGCTCCATATATTGGTTTCTTAATATCAACTCCTTCTGCCCAATTTGCCCATTTTAATGCACGAACTGCATTATATCCTTCAACACCTTTATAACCGTATTTAGTCATAACCCAGTTGACAAATGTTGCGCACCATGATATATCGCTTTCATTTGTTGTACCATTTTTCATTGACTGTTCATACGGAGTTCCGTCAAAAAATTTTTGAATTTCCTTATTAGATCCTGTTTCTTTTAATTTTTTAGTTTCTTCTTCCCATGCTATTTTCATCCAAGGTGCTCTTTCTCCTGTATTTTCTTTTTGGTTATCTTCTTTTTTGGCATTTTCACAAACCCCTTTAAACAGTTCTTTTACTCCAGGATTATAATGCTCTTTATTTAACTCTAACATAACATCCGCAACTGTAGTTTTTCCGTTTACAAATCCCCAACGCTCTTCAAAACGTTGTCGCGTATAGACCCATTTCATTCGTTGTGTATGTTCCTCGCCTTTCATAAATGAAGGATTTGAGGAATAGCCATATTTCGTTACCCAAGGTTCTTTTCCAATATTTATTTTTCGCTGTTCAGCGCTTGTTTGGCTTCCGTCACCATCTGGCACCGAAATGCTTTCGTCAAAGAGAACATAATCAGGATTGTTTCCATTTCCGACAGCATTAGGCTTTAAAACATGCAAATACAAGTCTACCATGTTTGCTATTTCTTGCTTTGAAGCAAAGTAGTCATGAACATAATTCATCTGTTCTATGAAAGTCATTTTTTTTAAAGCACTTCTTGTTGTGCCTAATTTTTTGGCTGAAGCATCATTAAATTGTATTAAACCAGAATAGTCAGCTCCATTATCGGCATAAGGCTTAAACATGTCTTTTTTACCAGTTTCAAGATGCATAATTGCCATTAGTTCACTTGCTTTGTCTTTCTTTTTATCTTCTCCCCAAAGTTTTGTGCAGACTTCAATAACTTTTTTTCTCTCTTCGCAAGTAAGTTTGTTGCTCCAATAAAAATTATTTTCCTTACAAACACAAGTATTTGTGTTTTCTTCTCCTTCATCAGGCATATCAATTATCATGGGCTTATTTAAAACTTCTCTTACCATGTCGCCAGCCTTTCGAATTTCGTTGAGTACATTCAGGCTTGTTTCGTAATAATCGTGTACATCCCCGTTAGACTTTATACCTTTTTCTTCTTTTTTAGAAGGCCCTTTCTGTTCGGCGGGAATTGGCTTATCCTGCGTCTTTTTGTAGTCCGGGTTGGCAATATTTATGTTTTGGCTTTCAAAAGTCTTTTGATTGAAAATTTCTACCGTAACATAATATTCGTGAAATTCACCCTCGTTTCCTGTACCTTTATCGCCTTGCTTATTTGCCATTTGAGCAAAACTTGGACTCAGAAAAAACTTTGCCTCGGCTTTTCCATCTTCAATATAGATTGGCAGCGTCATGGCTTTGTTGTTTTTGTTCAGGCTGTTGTGGCTTGCCCCCGGTTCCTCATCTTCCCAGAGAGTTATCGTGCCGCGACACCTGTTAAGATTTACGCAGTGGATGCGAACAATTACTTTGTCTCCGTAAACAAAATGCTGGGTAGGCTTGTTCCAGAGCGCATCTAAGAAATCGACATGCACAATTTTACGCTCGACATGAGACTGAGGCTTTATGATCAAAGTGGCTTTCTCCCCACCTTTTTCGGCAATCAGTTTCAATCCTTCATACTTGATTGTAGCTTCAAAAAAGCTATACTGCACAATAGGTCCTGTTTTGTCGTTTTTTTTCTTATGTATCCAACTGTTACCTCTAAGCTCATAAATAGACCAATGCACATCTGCTGACAAAATCCCAAGATCATTGGCTTTTGCAGATGGAATATTTGCCACAAAGTTATCGGCTATAGAGTAAGTCTGTTTTTCTCCAACCGTTGGAGTTGAGTTTCCTGTTATTTTAAAATCTGGCATGCAGTTTTGTTTTTAAAGAATATCGTCACCAACTATGTCATTCTGAAATTTATTCATATTGACCAATGGATTTATTTGTCTACATATATGCTTTTTGGCATTCATTACATTTTGTTTTCCCAACTCAACTTTCTGCCCATGCTTTGCTATCGTTATGCAATCTGGGCCTCCAATAGGGCAGGCTGCCTTGCTATCTTCAACCAATATCTTACCTTGATTGCTTAGCGTCACTTTTTTATAAAAACCACTCCATTCTTGTATCACCGCCTGACAGGGTTTATAGCTATTGCCCATCGGTTGTAATTTGCAATTGCCAAAAGTGTTTTTCTGCAGTGTCTGCCCGATTTCTTTTGTGGTTGCAATCAGCTTTTTGCTGGTGTCCTTGTCGTTTGCAAAATGTTTGCTTTGAGTTTTTACTTTCAAAATATCGGTTGTGTCAGCAACTTCAGCAAATTTGCATTTTAACGTAGCACCTTGTACTACAACATGTTTTTCACTCATAACTTTTTTTTTAGAATGATTTTAGGTAAAATTTATCTTTCTATGGTTCGTAATAGTAAATACAATTGTATTTGTATATGTTAAAAAATTTCAATAACTGTCAGTATTTGAAAGCAAAATCTTATTTTAAACAAATGTAATATTATTTTTACAAAAAGTAACTTATGAAAAAACCTTTTTAAACCCATAAAAAAAACCGCCTCAAATGAGGCGGTTTTTTTTATGGGTTTAATAAAGAAGATTTTGGAAAAATGGAAGGATTATTTTACCTCAATAATCTTATTTTTTGTTCCAATCCCATTTTCATTAAAAGGCTCAATGGTAAAATAATACTTTGTGCCTTTATCTAAACCTCTAAAATCGTAGGTATTGTCACCATAAACCATAATGCTATTGTACAATTTATCAGGAGCGATTCCGTAATAAATGTTATACCCAATTGCATCTGTCTGTTTTTTCCATGAAATCATAGCATTTCTAGAATCTGCTTTGTTTCTGTCCACTTTAAAAGAAGCTACAGGTTTAGGTTTTGCTGCTAATCCGTTTCCAAAAACTCTAAAATCAGAAATAGCAAACAAGCCTGATGCATTATGAATGTTTTCCATTTTAATGTAACGTGCTTTAATTGGTTTTGAAAGCTCTACATAATCATGTGGCGCATCTTTATCATTTTTAGATTTATCTACAACCAAAGTCCAATTCTGAGCATCATCAGACATAAATATTTTATATTGATAATAAATATCCATTGCTTTATTAAACTGAGTTGCTTTATGATCTGCATAATTTATTTGCAAAGCATTTATTTCCATCTGCCTTCCTAAATCCATTTGAAGCCATTCGCCTGGATCGCTCGTCTTTGCAGACCAATAAGTTTGAATGTTTTCATCTGTAAGATTTTCGGCTCCGTAACAGAATTTCTCATACACTTTTTTACCGCCATGATCCATTCTGTGCGTTTCAACATCCATACATTCCTCAGAAGAAGAAACTGTTACTGGCTTTTTATACGAAAGCAGCATCCATCCCGACGAAGCGCCTTTTGTCTGATCACGATTACTTGTTGGAAGCACAATCGGGAAATCTCCATAAGCTGTAATAGAATACATTACATCATCTTTATCAAATCCTGCTGGGAACATATCTATACGACGCTCGAAACGGTCTTTTATAGAAATTTTGCACGTTCCTGTATTCCAGTAATTTCCATAATTATCTGCAAACGTATTTCCGTGTCCTGCTCCAATTACGAATCCGCCCGGTTTATAAGACATCGGATTGTGTTTTTGGTACGTAAATGGCCCTAACGGATTATCTCCAACATGAACTCCATTTGCATAACCTTTAAACTCGGTTGCTGGCGCTCCATATTGCATATAATATTTTCCATTATGTTTAGTCATCCAAGCTCCTTCGATAAAATTCCCCCAAGGTGCTGGTTCCATATCATTATTTGGTCCAAAACGTTCCCATCCGTGAGCTGATGGATCAAGAATTGCAACTTCTTTTATTTGTCCATAAGGTTTTTGAATATCTTCAACTTCTGTAGCTTTGTATAATGTTGCATAATCAGCTTGATTTCCTTTTGGAAGCCAAGTTTTATAATCAACCTCAACACCTACAAGCGGTAATTTTCCGCTTGAGCCGTAGTACATATATACTTTTTTGTCATCATCTTGAAAAATAGCTGGATCCCAAGTTGGCAGCATTGCTTTGTCTACGTGACGAGTCCATCTTCCTGATTTTGGATCTGCTGTTTTCCAGATTGGATGATCTCTTTTCCAAGTTGACCCAACATAAAACAAAGTATCATTGACAACCCATGCCGCTGGTGCACATTGATCATCGTCGCCTGGCTGTCTCTGAAAACTTCCGTAAACAAAATTCCAGTCTGACATGTCTTTACTCCAAAAGAAACCAGCCTGATTGGTCGCAAATAAATAATATTCTCCTTTATAAGTAATAATTACAGGATCGGCGCTTGAACGGCGTGATTCTGGAATTCTGTTATGATTATGAGTTGTAAAATTGTATCCAATATTTATTGGATTACAATAGGTCGTTGCGGGTCTGCTAGGGTCAAACCATTCTGTTTTACCAGAATTTTGCGCCAAAAGACTGCTTCCGAAAAGCATCGAAAACAATACAATAGACGTTAGTTTTTTATATATTTTTCTCATGGTTAGATTTTCTTTAGTTAAGTTTTAAAGACTATTTTTTAATCTCTTTTCTTTCCTTTAAAAGTTCAGGTTCGTTTGTTGTGATATAATTGAATTTGTGTTCAATAATCCAATCCATATCTTTAGCGTCATTAACAGTCCAAGCGTTTAGAATAATTTTGTTATCTTTTGCTTCTTGTATCCATTCAGGATGTTTTTGAAAAACAGAATAATGATAATCGACGCCGTTAATTTTATCAGCCTTTACCTCTTTTGGAGATTTATTTCCTTCTAAATATTGTAAAGAAGTTTTAGAATCTATCTCTCTAATTTTCTTTAAAATATCATAATCAAAACTGATGTAGCAGGTATTTTTATCGGCTTTTAATTTTTTAATGGTTTCGACTGCTGCTACACCCGTTTTTTGTCCTCTTTCTTTACTAATTTCCGAAGGTTTTATTTCGCAAACCAAAAGTGTGTGCTTGTTATTTCGCATTCCTTCTGAAATGTACTCATACAGCGTTGGAAGCTTTTCTCCGTTAGAAAGTTTAAACTTTATCAAATCTGCATAATTCGTTTCTTCAATAAGCAGTTTGTTGTAATGGGCATCATGATTGATTACAAGTGAATCGTCTGCTGTTCTCCAAACATCAAACTCTGATCCTGGCAATTTTAAATCTATTGCATGCCTTAATGATGCAATTGAATTTTCAGGTAGATTATTCTTTTTCCACGCACCACGATGTGCTACAATTGCGTTCTTTTGCGCATTGCAATAGGAGAAAGCAATAAGACATACTGCTGTCAATATTTTAAAAGTATTCATAATTACGTAGTTAAAAAATTACAAAAAAGGTTCTTCAGCTTAGAAAAAAAGCCCTCCAAACGAAGGGCTTTTCACTAATCAAATAAACCAACTATTTAGTTAACTCAAAACTAACTTTCTTATCGGCATTTGAATTTCCTCCAACGAAAATATCAAACTGCCCTGGCTCTGCTACGAATTGTAAATCAGAGTTATAAAATTTTAAATCTTCAACAGTAATATCAAAACTTACTGTCTGTTTTTCACCTTTTTTAAGAGTAATTTTTTGGAAACCTTTTAATTCTCTAACTGGTCTTGTTACTGAACCAACTAAATCTCTAATGTATAATTGAACTGTTTCTTTTCCGTCAAAATTTCCTGTGTTTGTTACATCAACTGTTACTTTTAATTTCCCTGAAGCATTCATTTTATCAGAAGAAATTTTCAAGTTTGAATAATCAAAAGTGGTATAGCTTAAACCAAATCCGAATGGGAATAAAGGCTCGTTTCTTTCGTCAATATAATTTGATCTGAATTTCTCGAATTTCCCTTCTGTGTTAGAAAGCGGTCTTCCTGTATTTTTGTGTGCATAATAAATTGGCAATTGTCCAACACTTCTTGGGAAAGTTGAAGTCAATTTTCCAGAAGGATTTACATCTCCAAATAAAACATCAGCAATAGCGTAACCAGCTTCTGTACCTGCAAACCAAACGTTTAAGATAGCAGGAACTGTTTTTTCTTCGTCTGTAATTACTAACGGACGTCCGTCAAATAAAACCAACACAACTGGTTTTCCTGTTTTCAATAAAGCGTTTAATAAATCTTTTTGCGCTTGCGGAATTTCCAAGTTTGTACGGCTGCTTGATTCACCGCTCATTTCTGCAGATTCTCCTAAAGCTGCTACAATTACATCTGATTGCTCTGCCACTTTTAAAGCTTCTGCCAATAAATCTTCTTTTGAACGTGAATCACGGTGTAATGTTTTACCGAACATTGTTGCGTTAGTTTCAAAAGTTTCATCATAATCTAAGTTACTTCCTTTTGCATATAAAACTTTAGTTCCAGCTCCAGCAACTTCTTTGATACCTCTCAATAACGAAACGGCATTTTCCATTTTTGTAGCCACACTCCAAGTTCCTGGCATATTTTCTTTAGCATCTGCCAATGGTCCGATTAAACCAATTGTTCCAGATTTTTTAAGAGGCAACAACTGATTTTGGTTTTTTAATAAAACTAAAGATTGAGCTGCAATATCACGTGCTTCTTTTCTACTATCTGTTGTGAATATTTCAGTTTTAGCTCTTTTTTCATCACAGTATTTGTATGGATCTTGGAATAATCCTAAATCGTATTTTGCTTCTAAAATAAGTTTTACAGCATTATCGATTGTTTCGATTTTTACTTTTCCTTCATCTAAAGATTTTTTCAAAGTTCCTAAGAAACCTTCTCCCACCATATCCATTTCAACTCCAGCGTTTAATGCTAAAGCAGAAACTTGCTGTAAATCCCCCATTCCGTGAGGGATCATTTCAGGAATACCTGTAAAATCTGTTACTACGAATCCTTTGAAACCCCATTGTTTTCTTAAAACATCAGTCATTAACCATTTGTTTCCTGTTGCTGGAATTCCATCAACTTCGTTGAAAGAAGCCATAACCGAACCTACACCTGCATCAACTGCAGCTTTGTAAGGTGGGAAATAATCATTAAACATTCTGATGTGGCTCATGTCAACTGTATTGTAATCACGTCCGCCTTCTGGAGCTCCATATAATGCGAAGTGTTTAACACAAGCTAAAATTGAGTTGTTTTTTGAAAGATCATGTTGTTGGTAACCGTTCACCATTGCTTTTGCAATCTGGCTTCCTAAGTATGGATCTTCTCCTGAACCTTCAGAAACTCTTCCCCATCTTGGATCACGAGAAATGTCAACCATTGGAGAGAATGTCCAGTTGATACCGTCTGCGCTTGCTTCTTTTGCAGCAATTTGAGCACTTCTCTCAATTAATCCCATATCCCAAGTACAAGATAATCCTAACGGAATTGGGAATGTTGTTTCGTAACCGTGAATAACGTCCATACCAAAAAGCAACGGAATTTTTAAACGGCTTTTTTCAACCGCAATTTTCTGTACTTCTTTTATCTTTTGAACTGATTTAATGTTGAACAAACCGCCCACTTTTCCTTCAGCAATATTTTTTGCCACATTTGAGCTGTTTGCCTGCCCTGTGGTAATATCACCAGATGTTGGCAAGTTTAACTGACCCAATTTCTCGTCTAAAGTCATTTTTGACATTAATTCCGCCACAAATTCAGACTTTGGTTTAATTTTCACTGTATTTTTAGCAGGCTTTTTTTGAGCATAACCCAAAACAGCACATCCTAAAAAAAGTAAGACTAATTTGTTTTTCATTCTATTCTATTTATTTGTTTGTATTCATTTTTCTTTGCTGGAACATCCAGTCATAGATGGCTTGACTATCATAAACTCTTGTCCAGCTGTCGTGTCCTGCATCATCAAAAATGGTCAGCTTTACATCTTTAGCATTGCATTTTTTCAGTTCATTATAAATCGTTATTGCATAATTCACATTTACTACGTTATCTTGCAATCCGTGGAAAATTCTGGTTGGAATATTGGCTATTTCACACGTTTTTTCCAGTTGAATTAAATCTACAAAACCAGCGACAGGTACGTTTGCTGCAAATAGATCCGGATGTGCAAAAGCCAAATTCCACGAAGCCCAACCTCCTGAGCTCAAACCAGTAACATAAATTCTTTCTGAATCAATTTTATTTTCTTTCTGAATTTTTATAATCAGCTGATAAATCGATTCTATATCCCAATTTTCGTCTTCTTTGCATTGCGGAGCCAAAACATAAGCATCTAATTGGTTTGTTTTCAAATATTTTAAAGGACCGTTAATTTTTACTTTTTCAAGATCAGTTCCTTTTTCTCCATCTCCAGAAATAAAAACTATCAAAGGCTTTTTCTCTTTTGTATTTGCCGGTTTATGCAAAACATATCCAAGTTCGTACTTTGCCATTACGACTGTATTTATTTTTCCGATTGTTTCACTCTGGCTAAAGCCTAAAAGTGAAACCAAAAAAGATAAAAAAGCTAATTTGTATTTCATGTCAATTATTGAATCCCGTATTTCCCAGATTTAAATCCAAGTTTTGCTAAACCTTGTTTTACTTCTGGCGCGTTCATAAACAACTTCCACAGCAATCCCGTTCTGTAATTTTCAATCATTACCACTTCTGGACCTTGATCAATTGCTAAATAGCGTTTTGCTACCCATTTATTTCCTAAACTTAAAGCATCATAAAAACCAGCATCTCCCCAAGTTTCATCTTTATGATTCTCATATAAGTTTCTAATCACAGCCATAGATTCTTTTGGCGTGTAAACAATTGAGCTGATTGCTGCTGTTGGAGAAATAACACCTTGATCGTTGCTTGGCATGTGTGCATTGTATCCGATAGAACCGTCAGGGTTTCTAGAATAAGAAGCTGTTAATCCCCAATATTCAGGTCCATAACCTGCATTTTTATTTGGATTTTCAACACAATATTGGTAATTGATTTTGGTCTGATTTACATTTAAATCCCAATAATTAGCGTATTTATCGCTTAATTGATTTGGATCTAAACCTACATAAGAATAATGAGCCCAGAATAATGGACCGCCAAATTCTTCTGCACCATTGTGCTTTAAAATAAGTGGGATATTATATTTTGTTTTTGAAGAAACTATGCCACCGCTTCTCGCCCATCCTTCATGATATGCTTTCGCATCAATAGTATGTGTCGGCGAAGACGCTGCCATTACGTATGTAATAAGGCATTCGTTATATCCTTGTAGTGGAAAATTCATCTCCCAAGCATAGCTCGGAGACCAGTGCCAATATAATACATTTTTTTGATTTGTGTACCATTGCCATTCAACACCTTTCCAAAGTGCGTCGTATTTTTGAGCTACTGCTTTTTCTTTTTCAGAACCATCTTTAAGATATTCACGAACAGTAATCATTCCTGCAACCAAAAATGAGGTTTCAACTAAATCTCCTCCATTATCCTTGGTTCCAAAAGGCTTTACTTTTCCTGTATTTCCGTCAATCCAATGTGACCATGCTCCGTGAAAACGATCTGCTTTGCCTAAAAAATCTGCAATTTTGTTCAGTCTCTCTACTCCTTGCTCTTTTGTAATATAACCTTGTGACATTCCAGAAACAAGTGCCATTAATCCGAAACCGGAACCACCCGTTGTTACGATGTTCGAGTCATTTTCAGGATAAACTCCGTCTGGATGATAACGTTCTCTAGCCAATCCAGAATTTGGTTCTGCATAATCCCAGAAATATTTAAATGTTTGTTTTTGAACAGCATCCAAAAGTTGCTCGTCTGTTAATGCAGTAACGCCAGAAGTATTTTCCTGTACATTTTCTTTTGACTTATCAGCATTTGATCCACAACTAAAAAAAGTAAATGCTAAAAATAAAACTGAAATTCTAACCATTATAAAAATTTAAGATTTTTGATAAATAATCACTTCCCTCAGAGAATCTGAAGGAAGTGATTTTTAAGATTTTGATTAATAACCAGGGTTTTGAGCTGATAAGCCATCTGCCTGTAAAATGAAGTTAGCTGGAATAGGAAATAATTCATTTTTACCAACAGTAAATACTTTTCCATCTGCAGCAAAAGCACTTTCTGCCTGACCTGTTCTAACTAAATCGAAGAATCTGTCAAATTCAAAAGCCAATTCAACTCTTCTTTCCTTCCAAATTGCAGTTCTAACCGTTGCTTGAGTAGTTGCAGGAGTATCCCCTAATTGAGCCCTGTGTCTAATTTGATTTAACAAACCAATTGCTTCAGAAGTTTGTCCTAATTCATTTAATGCTTCAGCTTTCATTAAAAGAACTTCACCATATCTTAAATATTTGATATTTGCATCAGTTTCCCATGCATCAGTAAATGAAGAAGAATATGCTTTAAAGTTGTACATAGGGTTTTCTACCGTTTCTGGAACCACTCTTCCGTCATACAATGTAGAGTTTCTAAAAATGATAGTAGCATCTTTTCTAACATCGCCTGCCTCATATGCGTTTAGCAAACTTTGTGATGGAACATTGAATCCCCATCCCCAACCACCAGCACCACGAGCGCCTTGTGTGTTAGAGTAACCTGCAATTCCCTTAGTTGGTACAGCACCGTTTCCGTTTATTTCAAAAATTGATTCAATATCATTTTCACCTTCTAATCTAAACATTTTAGCATAGCTTGGGTTAAGTGCATAACCTGTAATTAAATTACAGTTATCTACAACTTGTTGCCATTTCTTTTGGTACAAACTTACTTTTGCCAATAAAGCATAAGCCGCACCTTTTGAAGCTCTTGCTTTTTCATCTGCTGCATAAGCAGTTCTATTTGGCAAAACAGCAATTGCTTCTTGTAAATCTTTCTCGATAAAAGCATAAACTTCAGCTACTGGCTTACGTGTAAGCAACATTTTTTTATCTTCCTCTGATGTTGGGTTTTGTAAACGATCAACAATTGGAACACCACCGTAACATTTTACAAGAGTAAAGTACATGAAAGCTCTTAAAAATTTTGCTTCTCCCATTAATCTTTCTCTTAATGCAGAATCAGCTTTATCCAATTTAGGAATCATATTTAAAGCTTGATTACATCTGTTAATACCATCATACTGAGCAATGAAAGTACTTTCTGCTGATGGATTTGAAGCATTATAGGTTAATGCATCCAAAACATCTTTATCTGTTCCAGTATCACCTGGAGAAGATCCTTTATCTGCATCGTCAGTGGTAATACTTGCTAAACCAATCCATCCAAAAGAGCTCATATCCCAATCAAGGAATTTACTGTAAATTGAAGTAACAAATGTTTTTGCACCACTATCACTATTGTATTGATCAACATCTGTTGTTGGTACAGCTTGTGTCGAAGCAACATCTAAAAAGTCATCTGCACAACCTGTAAAAAACAATGCCGATAATGCAAACATTGATATATATATCTTTTTCATAATATTAAAATTTTAAATTAGCACCAATAACGAAAGATCTTAAAGTCGGATAAGCATCAAGCTCAATTCCTTGAGTTCCGTATGGATCACCATTACCATTCAATTCTGGAGAAAAACCAGAGAATTTTTGAGAGATAAATGGGTTAATTGCGTTTACATAAAGTCTGCAATAGTTGATAAAGCTTGTGTCTGTTAAAGGAAGTTTATATCCTAAAGTAATATTGTTAATTCTAAAGAAATCTCCTGACTCCATGTAATATGTTGAAGCAACTGGCACTTCATTAAATGGTGCAGGATTTGTTCCTGTAGTATTAGTTGATGTCCAATAGTTGCTAATCAAAGAAGCTTCAATGTTTTCACCTGTAAAACGTTGCGCCTTTTTACCATTGTATACTTTAGCACCGCCAGTACCATAACCATCAACTGAAAAATCAATGTTTTTGTAGTTTAATCCTAAAGTAACCCCGTAGTTGTTTTTAGGCAAAATAGAACCAACATACTTTTTATCTTTTGTAGCATCAAGTAAGTTTTGAGTTACTTTATCTCCCGCAGCATTATAGTATAACATTTTACCATTGGCTGGATCAATCCCTGCATACTCATATAAGTAAAAACTTCCTAAAGGCTGCCCAACAGATGTTTTGTTCAACATTTTAGTATCCTGACCATTCCCTAAATTTCCCCCAATAACAGGCGAAATATCAAAATCTTTTAAACTTGCAAGTTCATTTTTATTATGAGAAAAGTTTCCGCCAACCCAATAGCTTAAATTTTCGTTGATTTTATCATCCCAACGTAAAGAAACTTCATAACCTTTGTTAGAAACTTCTCCTACGTGTCCAGGACTTGCAACTGTTAAACCTGATGACATATAAGGTTTTGTATATAAAATAACATTATTTGTGTTTTTGTTATACACATCAAAAGATCCTTTTAATCTATTGTCTAAGAATTCAAAATCAATACCTGCAGAAGTTTCTTCTGTAATCTCCCAAGATAAACTTGGATCAATTTGGGAGTTAATTGTTGTTCCTTGGTATAAAATAGAACCACCTAAATAAGCATTTTGTCCAGAAGCATAAGCTTGAGTATTTAAAGGAACATTTTGATTTCCTAGTTTACCCCAACCTCCTCTTAATTTAATTAAATCAACACCTTTAATATCTGATAAGAAACTTTCTTTCGTCATAATCCAACCAAGACCAAAAGATGGGAAAGTTCCCCAACGATAATCTTTTCCAAAGTTTGAAGATCCATCACGTCTAATAGTTCCAGTAAATAAATATCGGTCCATTAATTTATATTGAAACCTTCCAAAATAAGAAGCCAATCTGCTTTCGTTATATTTAATATCATATAAACTAGTGATATCTCCAACGTATTCAACACCTTTAGAATCTTTAGCATTATATAAAGACCAGTAGTTAGAATTTTCACTTACATTTTTTCTAACGATTGTCAATGTTTCTCTAGGCCCCTTTACAGACGCTTCAATACCTGCTGTAAGCTCAACATCATGAATGTTTGCAAAAACTTTGTTGTAAGTTAAGTAGTTTGATAAATTCCAATTAAAATACTCTTCTCTACCTCTAGTTAATAAATTTACAGGGTCTGCTGCGTGAGTCGCTACGTAGTCTGCTGCTGTTGTATTAGGATTTGCAGCCATCCAAATACCTTGCTTATCTTCAAAATTGTATTGATTCCAAGTATAATACTCACCGTTAAACTGAGAAGTAAATTTTAATTCTTTTAAAATTTCCCAATCTAGTTTTAATCCTCCTTGCAGTGTGATACTTTTTTGTTGTTCATTGTAAAAATCTAGCTGAGCAACTGGATTACCAACATTATTAAACGATGACCCAACAGGAGCCGCGACACCGTTAGCATCTACCCTAGAAACACCGTATTGACCATCAGCAAAACGTACAGGCACAATAGAAGACTGTTTGTAAGCATTTGTAAAAGCTCCTAAAGGCTTTGGAGTAGATTTAGCAGATGTAAAACTGAAATTTTGATTTAACGTTACTTTCTTTGATAATTTAAATTCATTGTTATTTCTGAAAGTAGTTCGTCCATAATCAAGACCATTTAAAATTCCTTTTTCTTCATAGTTTCCTAAACTAAAGAAATACTTAATATTTTCTGAAGCTCCAGAAACCGAAATATTGTTTTGAGTATAAGATCCTGTTCTCGTAATTTCATCTAACCAATTTGTATTAACTGGCTGATTTGCAGCAAAAGTATTTGTGCCCAATGCCGCATTTGAATAAGCAGCATATTGGTTTCCGTTTGCCATTTTTACCTTTTTAAGAGGTGATCTAACACCTCCAAAACTTTCAATCTCTACAGAAACTTTATCACCCTTACCTTTTTTAGTGGTAATAATGATAACTCCGTTTGCCGCTCTTGTACCGTAAATTGCTAACGCAGAAGCATCTTTTAATATCTCATAAGAAGTGATATCATTCGTATTGATATTATTGATGTTTTCTGTTGGCATACCGTCAACAATATACAAAGGACTTCTACCTCCAATTGCTGTACCTAGACCTCTAATAACTACAGATGGAGTACTTCCTGGAGCGTCTGATGAAGTTACTTGAACCCCTGCCGCTTTACCTTGAATAGCTTGAGAAGCATTTAGAACTTTGGTTTTCGTAACATCCTCTGCTTTTAATGATGCTACTGCAGTAGTATTGTCAATTTTCTTTCTGGTTCCATAACCAATAACAACCACCTCTTTTAAAGCAGTATCACCAGCTTCCTGTAAAGTGATTTTCATGTCTCCTGCAGTTGCTGCAATATTAACCGAGTCGAAACCAAGCATAGAGATTTTTAAGTTTTCTCCAACTTTTGCATTAATGGTAAAATTACCATCGAAATCAGCATCAGCAGTAGTTCTAGATTCAGGAGCGCTAATAATTGCTCCAGGAACTCCCATTCCACTACTGTCTACTACTTTCCCCTTAATTGCTTGCGC